>OMGN01001087.1_pt1 | contig 15983 bp, 16 predicted proteins | sample 1674111 | NCBI WGS metagenome assembly OMGN01 (sample SAMEA103958143, study PRJEB25191) | human gut metagenome | biome: human-associated habitat [ENVO:00009003]; feature: intestine environment [ENVO:2100002]; material: feces | place: Germany | collected 2013/2015
GTTTACCGGTGACTTTGATTTATAAGTAGTTTGTAAACAAATTTAAAACACAGCCCCGCAGCCGTTGCATTTTTTCGGCTGCGGGGCTATACTGTTTCCATATGCTTAACACATGCCAACTATTTACATATAGCAACAGAAAGGAGAACCTTTATGGAGGGACATATTGGTGACCAGCGCAGCAAAGCCGTGATGCGCTATCTTGACCGGCTGAAAAAGTCTGTGCGCCGCGGGGCGTCTTTAAGCCTTGCCAACGCCCCCAAGCTGCATCTTGGCATTCTGGAAGGGCTGAACCACGCCATTGAGGTGCGCGGCCAGGATGGTGCCGTGTATGTTTCGGACCTGGCGGAGATTTTCAAGCAGCCGCTGCCGGCGATTTCCCGCGGACTGCGCACACTGGAGCAGGATGGCCTGGCCCAGCGCCAGACCGATCCCAATGACCGCCGCCGCACTCTGGTGCGCATCACCCCAAAAGGGGAGGAATCCCGCCTGATCTGCGAAAGCCGTCTGAATGATTACATCACCGGCATTATGGATGACCTGGGCGAAGAATTTTGCCAGCAGTTTGCAAAGGATGCCGAAACTCTGCTGCAGGCCATTGAGCGCCAGAACGAAAAGCTGCTGGCCGAAAAGGAGAAGATGCCATGACAAAAATTTTCAAACATCTGGCCAAACACTGGGCGGCCTGCCTTGTTATTATTGCCCTGCTGTTGGTGCAGGCATACGGCGATTTGACCCTGCCGGACTACACCAGCAAAATTGTGGATACCGGCATCCAACAGTCCGGCATTGCGGACGCTGTGCCAGAAGTAGTGCGGGATTCCACCCTGCAGGTGCTGGAGCTGCTGATGACGGACGCGGACGCCGCCGCGGTGGAAGCCGCTTACACCCAGCCGGGCGGCACCGACAATGCACTCTCCTCCGCTACCAGCTTACAGAAAAAGCTCGCATCCCCCTATACGGTCCGCCTGCTGCGGGCCGATGCGGACCGGGATACGCTGGCGGAGGTATTTTCCACCCCGGATATTGTGCTCTATCTGGCTTCCGCTCAGGCAGCCGGGGAGGGCAACGCCCCGGATGCCGCCGCGCTGGATACCGTTACCGCCCAGTTTGCGGCCATGACCCAGATGCCCGGTTTCAGCCGGGATGCCGTACAGACCCAGCTGGCCGCAGCCATGGGTCAGGCCGGCGAAAGTGAGCTGAGCGGGCTTTCAGCCCAGGCAGTGCTGCTGGTGGGGCTGGAATATCAGGCCCTTGGCATCAGCGATGCAGTACAGATGAACTACCTGATGCAGACCGGCGGCCGGATGCTGGGGCTGACCCTGTTGATGGTTGCCGCCGCGGTTCTGGTGGGGCTGCTTGCTTCCCGCGTGGCGGCTGCCATTGCGCGGGATCTGCGCCGCGGTGTGTTCCGCCGGGTGGTCAGCTTTTCTGCCTCTGAAACGGACAAGTTTTCCACCGCATCCCTCATCACCCGCACCACCAACGATATCCAGCAGGTGCAGTTCACCTGTGTCATCCTGCTGCGCATGGTGGCCTACGCTCCCATTCTGGGCATCGGCGGCGTGATGCACGTCACCCAGGGCAACACCGGCCTTGCCTGGATCATCGTGCTGGACGTGGCCGCTCTGTTTCTGCTCATCACGGTTCTGATGAGCATCGCCATGCCCAAGTTCAAGATCATGCAGACGCTGGTGGACAAGCTGAACCTCGTCAGCCGCGAGATCCTGACCGGCGTGATGCCGGTGCGTGCGTTCAGCCGCGAATCCTTTGAGGAAAAGCGTTTTGATGCTGCCAGCCGGGAGCTGATGGGCACCCAGCTGTTCACCAACCGCGCCATGGTAGCCATGATGCCCTTTATGACCCTGATCATGAACGGCACCAGCCTGCTCATCGTCTGGTTCGGCGGCAAGGCCATGGATGCCGGAAATATGCAGGTGGGCGAAATGATCGCATTCATCACCTACACCATGCAGATCGTCATGTCTTTCCTGATGCTGGCCATGGTGGCCGTGATGCTTCCCCGTGCCGGTGTGGCTGCTGACCGTATCGACGAGGTCTGCCGCACCAAGGCTTCCATCCATGATCCCGACGCTGCCACCGCAAAGCCCGCCCTTGAAAAGAAGGACTGGGATGGCGTGGTCCGGTTCGAGGATGTCAGCTTCCGCTTCCCCGGTGCCGACAGCGACGCGCTGGAGCACATCAGCTTTACCGCAAATCCCGGCGAGACCACAGCCATCATCGGCTCCACCGGCTGCGGCAAATCCAGCCTGCTCAACCTCATCCCCCGCTTTTATGATGTCACCGGCGGCCGCGTGACCATCGACGGCATCGATGTGCGGGAGATGCCGCAGGAGCAGCTCCACAGTCTTTTGGGCTATGTGCCCCAGAAGGGCGTTCTGTTCAGCGGCACCATCGAGAGCAACCTGAAATTCGGTGGTGCGCAGATCACCGATGCGGGCATGAAGAAGGCGGCTTCCATCGCACAGGCCACCGAGTTCATCGACGCAAAGCCCGAGGGCTATGCAAGCCCCATTGCACAGGGCGGCTCCAATGTATCCGGCGGCCAGAAGCAGCGACTCTCCATCGCCCGTGCCATTGCCAAGGATCCGAAGATCTATCTGTTCGACGACAGCTTCTCTGCCCTTGACTACAAGACGGATGTCACCCTGCGCCGTGCGCTGAAGGAAGAGACCGACAACGCCACCGTGATCATCGTGGCACAGCGCATTTCCACCGTCCTCCACGCCAATCAGATCCTGGTGCTGGACGACGGCAGGCTGGTGGGCAAGGGTACTCACGCGCAGCTCATGGCCACCTGCCCTGAATATCAGGAGATCGCCAGGAGCCAACTGAGCCAGAAGGAGCTCAACCTGCAAGACCTGAACACCGGAAAGGAGGATGAGTGATATGCCGAGACCCGGAAAACAGACCACCGAGCGCGCCAAGGATTTCAAGGGCACTCTGCGGCAGCTCCTCAGCGCATTGAGCCAGTATAAGCTTTCCCTCATCGTTGTGATGCTCTTTGCCATCCTTTCCACCATCTTCAATATCGCAGGCCCCAAAATTCTGGCCAAGGCCACCACGGCCCTTGCCACCGGCTGGATCGCCAAGCTGCGGGGAATCGGCGGCATCGACTTTGCTTACATCGGCAAGATCCTGCTCATCCTGCTGGCCATGTACCTCTGCTCCGCAGCATTCAGCTTCGTTCAGGGCTGGCTGATGACCGGCCTTTCCCAGAAGGTCTGCTATGATTTCCGCCGCCAGATCAGCGAAAAGATCAACCGCCTGCCGCTGGCCTACTTTGAAAAGCGGACGGTCGGCGAGGTGCTCTCCCGCATCACCAACGATGTGGACACCCTGGGCCAGAGCCTGAACCAGAGCGTGACCCAGCTCATCACCAGCATTACCACCATGATCGGCGTGCTGATCATGATGCTGTCCATCAGCCCCAAAATGACTCTGATCGCACTGCTCATCCTGCCTGTCTCTCTGGTACTGGTGATGCTGGTGGTCAGGTTCAGCCAGAAATACTTCAAGGCCCAGCAGGCTACCTTGGGCGTTGTGAACGGTCAGGTGGAGGAGGTCTACTCCGGCCACAACGTCATCAAGGCCTTCAACCGGGAGGCCGCCGTGCTGGAGGACTTCAACGCCGCCAACGACAAGCTGTTTGAATCCGCCTGGAAGAGCCAGTTCCTTTCCGGCCTGATGCAGCCCATTATGAACTTTGTGGGCAACCTGGGCTATGTGGCTGTTGCCATCGTTGGCAGCATCTTTGCCGCCAACGGCATCATTACCATCGGCGATATCCAGGCTTTTATCCAGTATGTCCGTAATTTCACCCAGCCCATCCAGCAGCTGGCACAGGTGTCCAACATGCTGCAGAGCATGGCCGCCGCTGCCGAGCGCGTGTTCGAGTTCCTGAACGAGCCCGAAGAGGATCAGCTGGCCGACCCTGCCCGCCGGGCAGACCCTGCCTGCATTGATGGTCAGGTCACCTTTGACCATGTCCGGTTCGGTTATGTGCCCGAAAAGGCCATCATCCACGATTTCAGCTGTAAGGTGCAGCCCGGCCAGAAGGTCGCCATCGTTGGCCCCACCGGTGCCGGCAAGACCACCATGGTCAAGCTGCTCATGCGGTTCTACGATGTTGATTCCGGCTCCATCACCCTGAACGGCCACGACATCCGCGACTTTGACCGCAGTGCCCTGCGCGAGGGCTTTGGTATGGTGCTGCAGGACACCTGGCTGTTCAAGGGCACCATCATGGAGAACATCCGCTATGGCCGTTTGGATGCCACCGACGAAGAGGTCATTGCCGCCGCCAAGGCCGCCAATGCCGACCACTTCATCCGTACCCTGCCCGGCGGCTACCAGATGGAGCTGAACGAGGACGCTTCCAACGTCAGTCAGGGCCAGAAGCAGCTGCTGACGATCGCCCGGGCCATTCTGGCCGACAACCGCATCCTGATCCTGGACGAGGCCACCAGCAGTGTGGACACCCGCACCGAACAGCGCATCCAGACTGCTATGGACAACCTGATGCGGGGCCGTACCAGTTTCGTCATCGCCCACCGCCTGTCCACCATCAGGGATGCAGACCTCATCCTTGTCATGCGGGACGGCGACATTGTGGAGCAGGGCACCCACGACCAGCTCATTGAGGCCGGCGGTTTCTACGCTGACCTGTACAACAGCCAGTTTGAGGATGTTGTGGATTAAGCCACGCTCCCTTCTTTGAAAAAGGCTCAGGTTTTTGATCGAAACCTGAGCCTTTTTCTTTTGTCAATTCCTACCGGATGTGCTATACTTATTTTCGTGTCTTGAAGTAGGAAAGGAGTAACCACTCATGGAAACCACTCAAAAGCCCTACGCATTCAGCCGCAAGGTATTCTGCGAAGGGATGCGGGATGGCGTGCCCATTGCGCTGGGCTATTTTGCCGTCTCGTTCTCATTGGGCATTGCAGCCCGCAATGCAGGGCTGACCCCCATTCAGGGCTTTTTTGCAAGCCTGTTCAACAATGCTTCTGCCGGTGAGTATGCAGCCTTTTCGCTGATCGCTGCCGGTGCCACCTATCTGGAAGTTGCCATCATCACCCTGATCGCCAACGCGCGCTACCTGCTGATGAGCTGCGCTCTGGCCCAGAAATTTGCCCCCGGCACACCGTTCTTCCACCGGCTCATCATCGGCTACGATGTCACCGACGAGCTGTTTGGCATCACGATTGCACGGCCCGGCTATCTGAACCCGTTCTACACCTACGGTGCCATTGCGCTGGCGGCCCCCGCCTGGGCCATGGGCACAGCGCTGGGCATCATTGCGGGCAACCTACTGCCCGTGCGTGTGGTCAGCGCCCTGAGCGTGGCCCTGTACGGCATGTTCCTGGCCATCATCATTCCCCCCGCCCGGAAGAACAGGGTCGTTGCCGTGCTGGTGATGCTGAGCTTTGCCCTGAGCTTTGCCTGCGGCTGCCTGCCCGGCATCGCTTCCCTTTCGGACGGCACCCGCACCATCCTGCTGACGGTGCTGATCTCCTGCGGGGCAGCCGCTCTGTTCCCTGTTACACCCGAAGCACCGGAAGCTGCCGGAACTGAGGAGGTGCAGGCATGACCTACAATAACTGGGTCTATATCGCCGTGATGGCCGCCGTTTCTTACGCCATCCGTGTGCTGCCACTGACCCTTATCCGCAAACCCATCAAAAACCAGTTCATCCAGTCCTTCCTCTACTATGTGCCCTATGTGACGCTGGCCGTGATGACCTTCCCGGCCATCATCAACGCCACCCAGAGCCCCATTGCCGGTGCAGCCGCGCTGGTAGTGGGCATCGCCGCCGCATGGTTCGGAGCCAGTCTGTTTCAGGTGTCCGTCTCCTGCTGTGCCGTGGTGCTTGTGCTGGAACTGTTTTTGGTGCACTGAGCTTTCTGCCGCTGTGGTTCTGGGTAGGCCATGGCGGCTTTTTGGTCTTTGAAAATTTTTTCAGAAAACTTGTAACGTTCCGGCGGTTTTGCCGTCTTATGGGCGAACCGGTTCCAAAACACACCAAAAAGGAGGGATGCGCACATGGAGCACCGCAGTTTTGAGCAGATTTATCTGCAGTATTACAAGCCCGTGTACGCTTACCTGATGACATTGTGCCAAAACGAGGAACTGGCAGCAGAACTGACCCAGGAGACCTTTTACAAGGCGCTGGATGCCATTGACGGGTTCAAGGGCGGCTGTGCACTGAATGTCTGGCTGTGTCAGATTGCCAAAAACACCCTGACGGATACATACCGGCGGCAGAAGCGGGAACTGCCCCCGCTGGACGACACTCTGCCGGATGTGCCCAGCCCCGCCCCCCTGCCGGGGGAGGAACTGGAGCAGCGGGAAGGAGCACTGAGCCTTTACCAGAAGCTTCATGCCCTGCCCGAACCGTACCGGGAGGTGTTCTGGCTGCGGGTCTACGGCGAACTGACCTTTGCAGAGATCGCCGCACTGCACCACAAGACCGAAAGCTGGGCGCGGGTGACCTTTTACCGCGCCCGGATGAAAATGAAGGAGGCCATCTTATGAAACTACCCTGCTACCTGGTTCAGGACCTTCTGCCCCTTTATAAAGATCACGTCTGCGACGAACAGACTTCCGCCGATGTGGCAGAGCACCTGAGCGACTGTGCCGCCTGCTCTGCCCTGCTGGCTGAAATGGACGCCCCGCCCCAGGAAACTGCGGTACAGGAAGAGCAGGCCGCTGAGGCCGCTGAGGCCCTGAGCACCGTAAAAAAGAATCTGCGCGCCCAGCAGGTAAAAATCACGCTGGCCGCTGTGGGCGGACTGCTAGCCCTGATCTGCGCTTTCTTTGGCTGGCGCTACTGGATGATGCACTCTTATGTGGACCTGCCGGTCGAAGATCTTGTAGTAGAAGAGACCCATGAATTACTTCCCTCTGATTCCTACGGGTCTATCCACACCATTCAGAAAAATGCAGTCAGGAATGCAAAGACAGGAGTTTATTACACCACAGTCGGCTATCAGGTACGTTATTACAGGGACACCCCCATTGTGTTCCTGAGCGTCACACAGACCCGGTGGGAAGCCCTGATGCGCACGTTCAGTAAAAACAACGAGCCTATCTGGTTTGAGGTTTCAAGTCCTTACACGCTGTTTGTTACGCGGGACACCTATTTGACCCTGCGGGCTGCCCGGCTCATGCCAGAGCAGGATGAACTGATTGACATTCTGGCAGATGATGCAACGCTGACCCGTTACGATGGCGGTTTCTCGTGGACTGATACTTCTAAGACCGTCAGCATTCTTTTAGAACAAGTGCGTTTTGCAAAAGTACGCGCAAGGAAAACATCATGAAAAAAATCTTAATTTCCGGCTCCTCCGGCTTTGTGGGCTCCCGGGTACTGCACCAGTGGCAGGGCCGTGCAGAGCTTATTACATTCCCGCGCGGATCTCTGGCTGCTGCCGATGAATCCGCCATTCGCCGTTTTGCGGAAACCGTGCAGCCGGATGTCATCCTGCATCTGGCGGCATTGTCCGATACCGGCTACTGCCAGCAGCACCCGGAGGAATCCCAGCGTGCCAACGTCGAACTGCCTGTCTGGATGGCAAAAGCTGCACGGGACACCGGGGCCAAACTGATCTCATTCAGCTCGGATCAGGTGTACGCAGGTGTGACCCAGCCCGGCCCCCTGCCCGAAACGCTACCGCTCTCCCCCGCCAACACCTATGGTCAGCACAAGCTGGAGGCCGAGGAGCGGGTCCTTGCGCTCTGCCCGGAGGCAGTGCTTCTGCGGGCCCCGTGGATGTACGATCTGCCCGGTGATGGCCTGCCCCTCCGGGGCAATCTGCCGCTGAACCTGCTGCAGGCCGCACAAAACGGTACTCCCGTTCGCTTTTCACCGAACGACCACCGGGGTGTCAGCTGGGTGCGGGAGGTGGTGGAACAGCTCTTCCCCGCCTTGCAGCTGCCCGGCGGTGTATACAATTTTGGCAGCGGGAACGATGCCGACATGGTCACAACGGCCCGGCAGTTTGCCGAAGCGCTGGGTGTGCAGGTGCAGATCGAGCCTACTGATTTCTCCCGCAACCTTGTGATGGACAGCTCAAAGCTGGCCGCACAGGGGATTCGATTCCATGATACATTGAGCAGTTTTGAAGACTGTTTGGGACGGATCAAACCTCTCAGTCGCGCTGACGCGCGCCAGCTCCCCTAATAGGGGAGCCCTTGGCATAAACAGAAAGCCACCCGGTCACAGATGTAAACGCTGCGACCGAGTGGTTTTTAGCTGTTACAGCAGAATACAGATCAATCCGGTGCAGCCATCGTTGATGACCTGTTCCAGCGTTTCCTGCAGGCGGGTGCGGGCTTCCTGCGGCATGTGGAGGAGCTTGTTCTGCAGCCCCTCATTCACCAGTTCATGCAGGCTCTTGCCAAAGATGTTTGATTCCCACAGCCTCTCCGGGTCTGCTTCAAAATCGCCCAGCAGGCTCTGCACCAGATCCTCGCTCTGCTTCTCGGTGCCCACAATGGGGCTGATCTCGGTATGGATGACGGCTTTCATCATATGGATGGAGGGTGCGCTGGCTTCCAGCCGGACACCGTACCGTCCGCCCTGCCGGACGATCTCCGGTTCCTCCAGCGAGAGCTCCTCAATGCTGGGCATCACGATGCCGTAGCCGGTGGCTTCCACCTGTTCCAGTGCACTGCGGATCTTCTCGTACTCCCGCTTTGCCCGGGAAAGCTCAATGATGCAGGGCATCAGGCCTGCTTCGTCGCCAATTTCCAGCCCCGTCTGCTCACTGAGGACGCGGTAGAACACCTCCGGCTTCAGCAGAACGGTCACCCGCACCACGCCGTCGGAAAGGTTCATGCCGCTCAGGGCAGACTCCTGCACCGAATCCCCGGCCAGCGCTCCGGCACTGTTCTGGGCCGGAACATCCTTCATCCGGCTGATCTTCTCTGAAAACTGGAGCGCCGCCGTGTAGATCTCATTCTGGAGCCAGTGGCCCTTTTCCAGCATCGTCACCCAGCGGGGAATGGCAAAATCCAGCTCCCGCACCGGAAATTCGTAGAGGACACGCTGCAGGATGGACAGCAGGTCATCTTTCTGCAGATCCAGACAGCTCACCGGCAGGACCGTGCGTCCGTAGGCCTGTTCCAGCTCTGCGGCCAGAGCCTTTGTCTCCGGAGCATCCGGGCGGGTGCTGTTGAGCAGGATGACAAAGGGTTTGCCCAGCGCTTCCAGCTCCTCCACCACCCGCTTTTCGGCGGGCAGGTAGTTTTCCCGGGGGATCTCGCTGATGGAGCCATCGGTGGTGACCACGATGCCGATGGTGGAGTGATCCCGGATGACCTTGCGGGTGCCGGTCTCAGCGGCAAGGTCAAAGGGGATCTCTTCCTCGAACCAGGGGCTTTTGACCATGCGGGGCTTCTCGTCCTCCTCGTGGCCCATGGCTCCCTCCACCATATAGCCCACACAGTCGATGAGCCGGATACGGCATTCCCCGCCGCCCTCCAGTTGGAGCGGCACGGCCTGCTCCGGGATGAACTTCGGCTCTGTGGTCATGATCGTTCGCCCTGCCGCCGACTGCGGCAGCTCATCCCGGGCCCGGAGCTTTGCGTCCGCCGGGCCGATGGCGGGCAGCACCAGCTGCTCCATAAACTGCTTGATGAGGGTGCTCTTGCCGGTACGCACCGGCCCCACCACGCCAATCAGGATCTCTCCGCCGGTGCGTGCCCCGATCTCCCGGCAGACAGTGGCTTCCAAACACTCCTGTTTTTCCAAATTGCTCTCTCCTCTCTCCCGTCCGCACCGGGCGGCAAGGCCGCACCTTCTGCGTCTGCTTCTCGGAAACAGTCTATTCGGACAGGCGGCAGGATATGAGCGGCACCTAGCGAAAAAGCGTCGGTTGACGGAAAATCCTTTCTACGCTACAATAGAGAAAACTGTATGGAAAGGCGGAACGCAGATGGAGTGGAAGGTTTATTTTGAGGACAATCCGGGCTGTCACCGCCCGCATCGGGGCCGCCCCGGGCAGGAAGTGTCCTGCGGGGCACACTCGGTGTGGGGCGGGCAGCATTTCATCATCCCGGCGATTTACCTTTGTGGAAAAGGGCTGGTTGTAGACATCTGCCGCCGGGTGGAGCGTGAAGCGATCGAAGCGCATTACCAGAAGTTGGCCGCTTACGAAGGGATGGATATTGACGAATGCCCGCCGGAAGCTGTCGAACTGGCCGAAGCCGAGGACCCGTTTGGTTCTTTTGACTATCTGCCAAGTGTAGCCATCAACGGCAAAACCGTGGAGTACAGCCGCGGTGCCGGGGAATATTATAACCCCCTCCGCTCCGAAGAGGAGATCGTTTGCAGCGGTGAACAGGCCGCGCGGGACATCGTGAAGCACTACGGGCTTGACCCGGAACAAGGCTGGGATCTCCGGCAGTGGAGCTTTCCCTGGGCGACAAAGCGCAGGCCGGCCCACATCACCAGCCTGACACTGACCCTCACCCAGCGGGAACAGCCTGCCGAAGCGGTGCAGTTCACGGCAGCGCCCGGAAAGGTCGTGGAGTTTGCCCACCCCGTCACCGGTGTGCCCTGCGTGCTGACGGTCAAAGACCTGAAACCGGCCCGGCTGCCGGAGAGTGACCTCCCCCACATGGGGCCGCCCATGGAATGGCCCCGGGAATTTGTGGAAATGACTTACACCCTGACCCCCGCCGTGACCACCGGCTGGGTGCAGGTGAACGACTGCGCCTCTAGTGATAAGCCCATCCGGAAAAGCGACGCACCCACGGAAGATGGAGCCATTGGCATCATCGGCGGGGCAGACGGCCCAACGGCGATCTTTGTGAGCGGAAAACAGCAGGGTGATACCCGCACCGCCTGTTCCTCGCTCCACTTTGCGCCGGTGGAACCGGAAAATATCCGGTGGAAGGTGACCTACTACCAGAAGCAGCTCCCGGATGAAACTATAGCGCTCTTATAACGAAAAGACAGGCGGCACCAACCGAAGTTGGATGCCGCCTGTTTTACTGTTCAGATCAACTTGATGGCCACTGCCTCGCTGGTGCGGTCCTGGGCTTCGTTGGTATGCTCGGGGTCATCCAGCATATAGCGGAGCAGAAGCACCTCGCCCACATAAAGCACCGCCACCTTGATGGGGATGCTGCCGGAATCCAGCGGGCTTTCCTGCGCGCCGCACCGCAGCACCACATCCGCCATGGCTGCGCCGGGCGAATCCTCATAATGGGTGAGCAGAATGATCTTTGCGCCGGATGCCTTGGCCGTGCGCAGCGTTTCCAGCATATCGCGGGTCGCGCCGGAATAGGAGATAAAGAGCACCACATCCTCCGGGCCCATCAGGCTGGCAGCCAGGATCTGCAGATGACTGTCCCCTGCGGTGCGGAACTTATTGGACAGGCTGGAAAAGCGGGCGCAGATATCGTTGGCCAGCAGCATACTGCCGCCCTGACCCAGGCAGAACACCTGCCGCGCCGCACGCATCAGGTCCACAGCCTGCTCCACGGCTTCGGGCGAAAGAGAATTCTGGGTGCCGTTGATGGCAGTGAGAAACAGGCCGCTGGCGTGCTCACACAGGCTGGCGGTGGTAGCGCCCGGCTCCGGCTCATGCTGGTTGACCAGCGCACCGGTGGCATTGGCCTGCGCCAGCGAAATGCGCATCTCATGGTAGCCCTCAAAGCCCAATGCCCGGCAGAAACGGAACACCGTTGCCTCTGCTACCTTGCATTCCCGCGCAAGGGAGGAAATGGAAAGGTACTGTGCCTCGTCGGCATGGTGGACAAGGTAATCTGCTACAGCACGGCCGGATTTTGTCAGTTCGTCCTGCCTTTGCTGCAGCAGCTCCCAGAAATTTGTGGTCGTAGACATGATGGTCTCCTTTTTCCTGCTCCGTTTCCCGCCGGAAGGGCCGGCCGCACACGCCAACACCATTGTCGGGAAGTTTTCCTTTAAGAAAAGTATAAAAGAATCCCAGCCGCTTGGCAAGAGGGGCTTTGACTACAAATTCAGGTTCGTTTCTGTGCAGAGCGCCCAAATTCGCCGCATTAGTATGACTTATTTGTGAAAATCCTTTTCAATTTACCGGATTTTCCTCTCTTTTTTGAGTGAAAACTATTTTCACCGACAAAAAGCGCAGTTTTTCTATAATGGTTACAAAATAGCTACAACTTTCAAAATTTCCGTGAATCCTGCCCAAAAGGCCAGTCTTTTCGCTAAAATTGTGCGACATCCACAAGAAAATCCTTTCATTATTGGGCAGACAGCCGATAGACAAAATGAAAATATTTTTCTATAATAAGGCCAATAGAAGCGGTTCCCACACGAGGGCCGCAGAGCAGAATCGCACTACATCAATGAGTAAGGAGAAGTTTCTTATGAAAAACAGTATCTCTCGCCGCTCTTTCCTGAAGGCCGTGGGTGCCCTGAGTGCAGCCGGTGCACTGGCCGCATGCGGCGGCAGCTCCTCCAGCAGCACTGCTGCTTCCTCCACTGCAGCTTCTGCAGCGGCAAGCACCGCAGCTGGCGCAAACATCAAGCTGTGGACATACCCCATCGGCGGCTGGGGCAAGGACGAGACTGTGCAGGAGCTGATCTCCAGCTTCAACGCAAAATATCCCGACATCAAGGTCACCGTTGAGTACCTGGATTACACCAATGGTGATGACCAGGTCAACACCGCCATTGAGGGCGGCAGCGCACCCGACCTGATTATGGAAGGCCCCGAGCGTCTGGTTGCCAACTGGGGCAAGAAGGGCGTTATGGCTCCCCTGAACGACCTGTGGACTGATGATGCCAAGAAGGACATCTACGCTTCCGTTGAGTCCGCCTGCAGGAACGAAGCCGGCGACTACTATGAGTATCCCCTGTGCATGACCGCACACTGCATGGCTGTGAACATGACCAAGGTCAAGGAAGTGGGCGCAGACCAGTACATTGATACTGATAAGCACACCTGGAGCACCGACGGCTTCCTCAAGACCGTTGACGCACTGTACAATGGTGGTTATGAGAATGTTGCAGCCATCTACTGCAGCGGCCAGGGCGGCGACCAGGGCACCCGCGCGATCATCAACAACATGTACGGCGGCACCTTCACCGATGCTGAGCACACCAAGTACACCGCTGACTCCCCCGAGAACATCAAGGCCATCCAGGCTCTGTACGATGCCAAGGGCGTGAACTTTGATGCTTCCATCAACGGCGGCGAGGAGATCACCCTGTTCCGCAACGGCACCCTGCAGATGGCATTCTGCTGGAACATCGCTCAGCAGCTGAACGCTGATACCGCTGCCGCCGGCCAGACCATCAGCGGCGACGAGATCTTCCCCATGGCATTCCCCACCGCAAGCGGCGACCCGAAGCTCTGCGGCGGCATCTGGGGCTTCGGCATCTTCGACAACGGCGACGAGGCCAAGATCGAAGCCGCCAAGACCTTTATCGACTTCATCGCTGCTGACCCCGATCAGGTTGGCGCAAGCGTTCTGGCTTCCACCTACTTCCCCGTTCGCGAGAGCGTTGGCGACATCTACGCCGGCAACGACATTATGAGCGAGTACACCAAGTTCATGGGCTTCCTGGGCGATTACTACCAGATCACCCCGGGCTGGGCAACTGCTCGTACCGAGTGGTGGAACATGCTGCAGCGCGTTGGCACCGGCGAGCCCGTTGAGCAGGCCGTTGCTACCTTTGTTGAGAACGCAAATGCTGCCGCTACTGCCGAGGCATAAGCGCACCACCTGAGTTTTTCATCGTAACGTTATAAACCTTGCCCCTTCCTCGATAATCCCGGCGAGGGAGGGGCATTCTTTTTGCAAGTTCCGTCGGGAGCCGGTCATTTTACCGGAGCTAAACGAAAGGTTTGGTGATTTTCTTGGCTGCTACCACCGTAAAAGTCAAAGAGCCAAAGCGCAGCCGCGCACTGGTCCGGCAGGAGACCATCGCATCCTACCTCTTCCTTCTGCCCAGCCTGATCTTCTTTCTGGGGTTTGTCATCTACCCCATGATCCTATGCGTGGTCACGAGCTTCTTTGATTCCACCATGAACCGCGCCGATGTCTTTGTCGGCCTTGCAAACTACAAAGAACTGTTCGCCGATAAGATCTTCCTGGGTGCTCTGAAGAACACCTTCATCATCGTCATCGTGTCGGTGCCTGTGACCTGCGCCTTCTCGCTGTGGGTCAGCTCTGCTATCGTGGATCTGCCCGAGTGGGCCACCAGCCTTTTCCGCTGCGTGTTCTACCTGCCCGTTGTCACCGGTTCCGTTGCCGTTACCGTTGTCTGGAAGTGGATGTACAACAATTACTACGGCATCTTCAACTATCTGGGCAAGACGCTGGGTCTGATCGACAAGAACATCAACTGGCTGGGCGACGAGCGGTTCGCTCTGGGCTGCATCATCCTCATCCTGCTGACCACCTCTGTGGGCCAGCCCATCGTTCTGTATGTTTCCGCCCTGGGCAACGTGGACCAGTCCATCGTAGAAGCTGCCGAAGTGGACGGCGCGACCGATTTCCAGTGCTTCTGGAAGATCAAGTGGCCCGCCATCATGCCCACCACCCTGTACATTCTGGTCATCACCACCATCAACTCCTTCCAGTGCTTTGCGCTGATCCAGCTGCTGACTTCCGGCGGCCCCAACCACAGCACCGATACCATCATGTACTACATCTACTACACCGCGTTCAAGCTGTACCGCTACGGCTATGGCAACGCCATGGGTGTTGTGCTTGCCATCATCATTGCCATCCTGTCTGCTATCCAGTTCAAGGCTGGCAACCAGAATAATTGAGGAGGTGCGTAACAATGAGTGCAACTGCTGCAACCGCAAAAAAGCAAAAGCCCTTGAAGCGTCACCCCAGCAAGCTCAAGCAGGCCAGCGCCTATACCATCCTGACCCTGATCCTGATCAGCATCGTGGCCGTGACCTTTGCGTTCCCGCTGTACTGGATCATCACCGGTTCCTTCAAAACCGGTGCAGCCATCAACTCCACCACCCCCGAGTGGTGGCCCCATGAGTGGGTGCTGACCAACTACCAGAAGCTGTTTGCCGGAAAGAGCGCTCCGCTGTGGCAGCTGGCCATCCCCTTCAGTGCACGCTTCAGTGCCGACGGCGATCCCATCTACTTCTCGGTCGGACCCACCGCTCCTGCTGCCCTGCGCTGGATGATCAACACCGTGTTCATGGCTGTTGTCTCCATGATCCTGACCTGCATCACCGCCGCCATGGCCGGTTATGCACTGGCCAAGAAGCGCTTTGTGGGCCGTCAGCTCCTGTTCACCCTGATCGTGTGCGCAATGGCTCTGCCCAAGCAGGTCATTCTGATCCCCCTGCTGCGTGAGATGAGTGCCCTGAACCTCTACAACACCATCTGGGCTGTCATCTTCCCCATCGTCGGCTGGCCATTCGGTGTGTTCCTGATGAAACAGTTCAGCGAGGGCATCCCCACAGAAATGCTGGAGGCTGCCCGCATTGACGGCGCAAGTGAAGCCAAGACCTTTATCAGCATCGTACTGCCCATGGTCAAGCCGGGCATCGGTGCTCTGGCCATCTTCACCTTTATCAACAGCTGGAACGATTACTTCATGCAGTTGATCATGCTGTCCAGCACCAGCAACCTGACCATTTCTCTGGGCATTGCAAAACTGCAGGCGGAAAACAGCACCGACTTCGGTCTGATCATGGCAGGTGCTGCACTGGCTGCTGTGCCTATCATCATCATCTTCCTCATCTTCCAGAAGTACTTCACCAAAGGCATCGCAATGGGTGCTGTTAAGGGCTAAAATTGCGACCGCCGCCTGCGGCGGAAACAGGGAGCAATTTTTGGCGCCGCGGTCAGCAGGACACGAGGCCCGCCCAAGGGCCGAAGTGGACGCTGGGCACCGCAAGAGGAAAGCCGTTTTCGGCCAGTACAACCTTTTCAAGACATCCACATTTTTCCTTCATCATCTGCTGCTTCTCCCGGTTTCTGTGCAGGAG
>OMGN01001102.1_pt1 | contig 15863 bp, 8 predicted proteins | sample 1674111 | NCBI WGS metagenome assembly OMGN01 (sample SAMEA103958143, study PRJEB25191) | human gut metagenome | biome: human-associated habitat [ENVO:00009003]; feature: intestine environment [ENVO:2100002]; material: feces | place: Germany | collected 2013/2015
AACTCTGTTCCCGACATTTTGGGCATAACCACATCGCTCACCACAATGCAAGGCATCTCACCGCGTACCAGCTGCCAGCCTTCTTCTCCGTTGGCGGCCGTCAATATCTGGTAGAATGGCTTAAAGATATTGGCGAGCATCTCGCGAATGGACTCATTGTCTTCTACAATCAACATTTTGGCATCCGGAATGCGTGTGATGGGCGCATTTTCTTCCAGTTCTGTTTTCAGGAAGGCATCTGTTTCCGGCTTGGGAATTTCAATCTGACGCACACAATCCGGGTCCCAGCTGATTTGTTCTTCCGTAAAGAGCTCATTGCCTAAGCGAAGTGTAACGATGAAACTCGTGCCCTTACCCAGCTCGCTTTCCACACGAATAGTACCATGATGTAATTCCACAATACCTTTGGTCAAGGCCAGTCCTATACCTGTACCGCTCTTGCCGGCATCGGTGGAGTTAATCGGGTCTATCTGATAAAAACGGTCGAATATCTTATCGATTTCCTTGGCATCGATACCGCTTCCCGTATCTTTCACGCGGATTACGACGTTGTTCTCTTCTTTCTTCACGCTGAGCGTGATGGTATCTTCCGCTTCCGTATGCTTGATGGCGTTGGATAAGAGGTTATTGATGACTTTCTGCATCTGCTTTTGGTCGTACCACACTTCCAGTTCATCGGTTCCTTTCTCGAAATTGAAGTTAATTTGCTTTGCGCTGGCATATTCAAGGAACAATAAATAGTTTTCATACAAGAAATTCACGATATTGTGCGGGCCGACTTTAATTTTCATATGCCCTTGTTCCTGCTTGCGGAAATCGAGCAATTCGGTGATTAGCTCACGTAGCTGGATACTGTTCTTATAAATACCCAATATTTTATTATAGATAGCGGGGGTGAAGTTTTGTAATTGCAGCAAAGTTTCCACCTGAGCCACGATAAGAGTCAGCGGAGTGCGGAACTCATGCGAGATGTTGGTGAAGAAGCGCAATTTGGACTGGTTCAGCGCTTCTACATCCTGAATATGCTTCTGTTCGTATTTCAAAGACTCACGCAGTTTGATTCTCGACTTGTAGGCGCGCACCGAATACCATAAAACCACTCCCGTTATGATAAAATATATAAAGTAGGCGAGCGTTGTTTTATAGTATGGCGGTAATACATGGATGATAAGCGGTACTTGCGGGCAAAGGCTTTCATCTTTTCCTTCCGGCTTAATGAGCAGTTTGTAGGTGCCCGCATTCAAGTTGGTGTAAGTAATGGTATGCAGTCCGCGCGTGCTTGTCCATTCATTGGAGAAACCTTCCAGTTTGTAAATAATATCGTCTTTGTTGGCCGGAATGTAATTGGATGTGGCGAACTCTATGCTGAACATGGTCTGGTCTGCATCGAGAGTTATCTCTTCGGTATGGCACAAGGAGCGTTGCAGGATGCCGGTTTCGTCTCCTACATGGATTTCCTGCCCGTTGACGATGAGGCGTGAGAGGATAATCTTATAGGGTTTCGGGGTGAAGTTCAGCTCCATTTCGTGGAAAGAAATCATACCCTGTACACCACCCAGGAAAATCTCACCGTCACGGGTTACGCAGAGCGCGTTCTCATTGACGGCTGTCAGCGGGAAGCCGTTCTCGGCGCTGTAATTGTTAAAATCTTTATTCCGGTAATCAAAGATGGAAAAACCTTCGTTTGTGATGAGCAGCAATTTACCGCTGGTGGGAGATTCCTGCGTTTCATAGATACAGTCGCTGGCCAGGCCGTTTTTCCCCTTGTCGAAATTCTCGAAGTCATTGGTTTCAGGACGGTATAAATCGAGACCGCTACCGGAGGTGGAAAACCATAGGTTTCCTTTGCTGTCTTGTGTTATGTTGTTCACGTTATTATTGCTGAGGCTGTTCGGATTGGCGGCATCATGACGGTAGTTCGTCAGTTTGCGGGTATCGAAACGATAGCTGAATACTCCCTCTCCGGTGGCGGCAATCCATAATGTACCTTCCGAGTCGAATACGACATCCGCTACCATTTTAATGGATTTTCCCTCTTTACTGTCTTTAAACAGTTGCCGGCATTGCCCGTTGGCGGGATTAAAGAGGCATACGCCGTTTTGCGTGGCAATAATCAGAAGGTCTTTGTAGGGGGTGATGTCGCGGATAATATCCGACGGGAGTGATTGCGGATTGTTCCCTTCCATGCGGTAATGGGTAAAATGTCCTGAACGTATATCCAGTTTGTTAAGACCGCCCAGATGAGTACCTATCCATATAATTTCTTTATCGGCGTCATAATAAAGCGCTTTCACATTATTATGCGAAATGCTGTTGCGCCCTTCCTGAGGACGGTACCATTTGAATTCGCGCGTGCGGCGGTTGTAATAATTCAGTCCGCCGCCCTCGGTACCTATCCACAGATTACCGTTTTTATCTTCGATGGTACGTCCTACAACCGGATTGCTCAACCCTTTCTTTTCGTTGGAGGAATAAGAGTAGCGGGTGTAGATTTCATATTCCGGATTGAAGTAGTTTACACCGCCGAAGTAAGTTCCCAGCCAGAGCGTACCTTGATTATCCTTTACGATGCACCAGATGGAAGAGTGGGTGAGGCCATCGGTCTGTATGTCATTGGCGGTATGGTTCTGGAATAATCCGGTACTCTTGTTGTAGCGGTTCAGTCCGTTGAAAGTACCTATCCATATATTGCCCAGATTGTCCTCACAACAAGCTCGTACGAAGTTGGAAGAAAGGCTGTGCGGATTCTTGGCGTCGTACCTGAAGTTCTCGATTTTCCCGTCTGTTTTTACATGGAACAATCCTTCCTCCCAGCTGCCAATCCAGAGTTCTCCTTCGCTGTCGCGATAGAAACTGGTGATATTCCCTTTTTTAATGGGGTGTGTCAGTTCTTTTTTATCTATGTCCAAGCGATACACGCCGTTGGTGGTAGTGCCCATCCATAAGTAACCTTTATAGATGTGCATGCAAATGATTTCCAGGTTTTCGCCGGGCAATTGATAGTAAAGGTCGAAATTGCCCGTCTCCTCGTTATAGCGGTAGGCTTCATTTTTCTTACCGATGAAAAGGCCGTTATTGTAGTAAATGCTGCTGATATTACCTTGCAGCAAGGTTGTGAATTTCTGGGTGGAAAGGTTGAATTCGGCCACCCCCTCGGTGCAGAGCAGATAGATTCTTTCGTTGTGATTGCCTACAATACGCGATACCGTATTACAGAAAAGGCTGTTGGGGTCATTCTTCCGTAGCTTGTAGGTTTTTATATCTTCTCCGTTGTAGCGGTTCAGCCCTTCGCGCGTACCAATCCATAAAATTCCGTTTTCATCGACATACAGGCTGTTTACAGAGAACTGCGATAGTCCGTCGTCGGTAGTAAGATGATTGAAGGTGATGTTCTGCCCATGTACATTTGCGAAAGCCGCGCTCGCTAAAATGAAGAATAATCTGATGATAAGCTTCTGCACGTTGAGTTGTTTTTAAGGTTTCAGTCACAAATATAAGAATATTTTATACAAAGATTCTCATTTATTATTTGGATTTTGCGGTTATGTCTGCTTAAATGTATATTTTTGGATGTTCATCGAACAATAATAAACTTATTATATGTGGTAAAGAACGTATATTTGTATCATAAATTAATCTATTTATTATCATGAAAGACCTTTTATCTATCGTATCTCATTTTCAATTGCAGGGTACAGTTCAAGAAATCAAGCCTTTAGGGGCCGGCCTTATTAATGACACCTATAAAGTAAGCACGCTCGGAACCGATGCCCCCGATTACGTATTGCAGCGTATCAATCATGCCATCTTCCAAAATGTGGAAATGTTGCAGGCCAATATCGATGCCGTAACCACTCATATCCGTAAGAAACTGGAAGAGAAAGGCGAGAAGGACATTGAACGTAAAGTGTTGCGTTTCCTTCCCGCCGATACCGGAAAAACTTATTGGCATGACGGAGAGAATTATTGGCGTGTCATGGCGTTTATTCCCAATGCCAGGACATACGAAACGGTCGATCCCGAATATTCGTATTATGCAGGCGTAGCTTTCGGCAATTTCCAGGCCATGCTTGCCGATATTCCCGATGAGCTGGGCGAGACGATTCCCGATTTCCATAATATGGAATTCCGCCTGAAACAACTTCGCGATGCCGTGGCGGCCGACGCTGCCGGACGTGTAAAGGAAGTACGGTATTTTCTGGATGAGATAGAGCGTCGTGCCGATGAAATGTGCAAGGCGGAACGCCTGCATCGCGAAGGTAAGCTGCCCAAGCGCGTTTGCCATTGCGATACGAAAGTCAATAATATGATGTTTGATGAAAACGGCAATGTCCTTTGTGTCATCGACCTCGATACCGTAATGCCCAGCTTTGTCTTTTCCGACTTTGGCGATTTCCTGCGTTCGGGAGCCAATACAGGACTGGAAGATGATAAAGACCTCGCGAATGTGAACTTCGATATGGAAATATTCAAGGCGTTCACAAAAGGTTATCTGGAGTCGGCCAAATCTTTCCTGCTGCCGATAGAAATAGAGAACTTGCCCTATGCTGCCGCCCTGTTCCCCTATATGCAGTGCGTACGCTTCCTTGCCGATTATATCAACGGCGATACATATTATAAGATTCAATATCCGGAACATAACCTGGTACGCACGAAAGCGCAATTCAAACTGCTTCAAAGCGTAGAGGAACATACTCCGGAAATGCAGAAATTCATAGCTTCATGCATTTAAAGAGGTATATAATGGCGGCGATGATGGGCTGCTGTGTCTTGCCCTTATTCGCGTTAACTCCCAAAAATAAGACGATGAAAGAACTGGATGTCAAGAAAGTGAGTATGGCAAATATACCGGTAGAAGCGGTGCCTGCTCTGTTGGATGAAGAAAAAGTGGCTTTTCAGCCGATTAGTACGGTGAACTGGACGGCATATCCATATTGCCCGGACGTTAAATTCCGTATTGCCCATACGGACAATGCTATCCTGATTCACTATAAAGTGAAAGAGGCCAGCGTACGCGCGGTAGCGGGCAAAGACAACGGACCGGTTTGGGAAGATGCCTGTGTGGAGTTCTTCTCCATTCCTGCCGGAGACGGAGTATATTACAATATGGAATGTAACTGTGCGGGGCGGCTGCTTATCGGCGCGGGAGCCGGACGCTCCGATCGCCGGCATGCGTCGCAGGAAATTCTTGATAAAGTGCAACGTTGGTCTTCCTTGGGGCGTGAGGATTTTGAGGAACGGGTAGGAGAATGCAGTTGGGAGGTGGCCTTGGTAATACCTTATTCCGCTTTCTTTATGCATAACATTACCTCATTGGACAGTAAGACTATCCGTGCCAATTTCTATAAATGCGGTGATAAGTTGCAAACTCCCCATTTTTTGTCATGGAATCCCATTGATTTGGAAAAACCGAACTTCCACTGTCCGGAATTTTTTGGAGCGTTACGCTTTGAATAAAGTATAAGGTGGCAATTGCCACTTTCCCTGTTAAGAACTTGCCGTACCGGGATGGAAAGTCCGTTCCGATGCCATGCAATCTTAAAACAAAGCTTTTATTCTTATAAATTAGACTTTGGTTTATAAGAATAAAGCTTTGGTTTTTATAAATGAAACTTTTATTCTAAGATTGCGTAGCAGCCATAAGTACTTTGCGATATGGGGAAATATACTTTTACCCGGTCGCATCCCAATAAAAAAAGAGTGTAGCGAATTCGCCGGGGAACGGCGTTCGCTACACTCTGTATGTTCTTTCCTTATGTACCGGAGGCTACTTTACAATACCTTTCGAGTCGCGGATAAAGTTGATGATGTTATGTATTTCGTCGCTCATCGGAACCTGATCCTCGATTTTCTGCAAAGCGTCCTGTATGCTGAAGTTTCCCTGATATACCAGGCGGTACGCATTTACGATATGGCGCAGGATACGCTCGGTAACCTGATGCTTGTGTTGGAGTACCACCGCATTGATACCGTGATATTCTGCCGGATTACCGTTCATAATAACATAAGGCGGTACGTCTTTCGAGATGCGGCAACCTGCCTGAATCAATACCCAACTGCCGATGTGGCAATTCTGATGCAGGATAACGTTACTGCTCAGGATTGTACAGTCGTCTATGCGGCAGTCGCCTGCCACTGTGCTCTTAATTCCTAGTACGCAGTGATTGCCTATTTGTACGTCGTGGCAGAGGTGAACACCGTCCATTAGATAGTTATTATCGCCAATGCGCGTACATCCGCTTTCGTGCGTGGCACGGCTGATAACCACATTTTCACGAATGTCGTTGTTGTCACCGATAATCAACCGGCTTGCTTCGCCTGTGTAATGAAAATCTTGCGGTTCACTACCCAGTACGGCGCCATGATGTACCTTATTTCCTTTACCTAAGCGAGTACCCTTGAGGATACTTGCATTTGACATAATCACGCAGTCATCACCGATTTCCACATCTCCTTCGATGTAAGCGAAAGGCTGAATGGTTACATTCTTACCGATTTTTGCGGCAGAATCTACAGATGCTAATGGACTAATCATAAGTAATTAGTTATGAGTTATAAGTTATGAGTTATTAGCTATGAGTTATGGGAGATGAGCCGTCAAGAATAACTTATAACCCATAACTCATAACTGATATTATTCTCTCCCACCGCCCAACGCTTGATACAGGCTGATTACAGACTGCATGCGGTCGAAGGTGTCGGCCACTTCCGAAAGCTGCGCGCTGAGGTAGGACTGCTCGGCGGACAGGACTTCCAAATAGGTTGACGTGCCTAAGTTAAACAATTCTTTTGTATCTTCCGCAGCTTTACGGGCAGAATTCACTTGAATTTCGCGTGAAACCGCTTTATCCGAAGTCATCTGGTATTGATACAAGGCGTTGCTTACCTCATTTCCGGCTTGGAGCAGTGTGGTTTGGAACTGGATTTTAGCTTGTTCTTCCTGTGCTTTGGCCTGTTTCAGACGGGCGATGTTGGCGCCGCGGTAGAATAAAGGCTGCGTCAGCGAACCGATGGCGGATGCCAGCAGCTTGCCCGGATTGACGATGGCGGAACCGGCACTGTTGGTCCAGCCGGCGGAACCACTTAAAGTAATCTGCGGATAGAATGCGGCGCGTGCGCTGTTGGTGTCGTAATAGCTTGCGGCCAACGACATTTCGGCGGCCTTCACATCAGGGCGGTTGGACAACAGTTGCAAGGGAATGCCTGTGGAAAATTCAGACGGCAGTTGTTGTTCCTCCAATGCGCCGCGTGCAATGCTTTGCGCCGGTTGGTTCAGCATCAGGCATAGTGCGTTCTCCGTTTCGCGAATGCTTTGGCGTATATCGGGCAGGGAAGCCAGTACTTGCGCATAGGCGGTACGGCTTTGCTCTACGGCCGCGCTGTTTGCCATAGCGGCCTCTTTCATTGCTTCTACGGTTTCGAGGTTACGTTTCAGAATGTCACAAGTCGCTTCGCTGATTTGCAGCTGACGGTCGAGCATCAGCAATGTATAGTACATGTTGGCTACGTTGGCAATCACCTGCGTCTGTACGGCTTGCTCATAGAACTGCGTCTGTTTCAGAGAAACCTGCGCCTTGCGCTTGGGATTCAATAACTGGCCGAACAGGTCTATCTGCCAGCTTGCCGTAACCGGAAGCGAATAGGTTTGTGTAGCCTTACCCTTATCCCAGCTGCTGACCGTTCCTTGCGGAGAGAGAGACAGCATCGGAGCATAAGCCAAACGTGCGGACATCAATGCAGCCTGAGCCTGTTTTACGGTCAGTGCCGCACTGCGCAAGTCGGGATTGTTGATTAACGCCTGTTCGATAAGCGCCTGCAACCGGGCGTCTGTAAACACTTCCTTCCAGGGCAGATTACCGAAATTGGCGGTATCTGCGGCAAGCGTATCGCCACCGGCGACGGTGTCGCGATACAGACCTTCCACAGTAATATCTTCGGGTCTGTCGTATGATTTGTAGATATGGCAGCTGCTCAATAAAGCAGTTGCGCACATCAGAGTTATTATTTCTTTCTTCATAATCGTTTTTTTTAATGAAGAATGATGAATGAAGAATGAAGAATTACCTTGCAGCGTGCTTGTCGCAGCCAAAATTCTTCATTCATCATTCTTCATTCTGCATTTATTTAGTGTATTGTTCAATCTCAGGTTCTGCATCCGAGTTATCCACATCTTCCCATTCCATCGGTTTCACCTTTTCTTGCAGGTATTGGAAGGCTACGAACAGAGCGGGTACGATGAATATCTGCAATATCATACCGATTAACATACCGCCGATGGCCGAAGTTCCCAATGTACGGTTACCGTTGGCGCCTGCGCCGGAAGCAAACATCAGCGGAAGCAAACCGACAATCATAGCCAGAGATGTCATCAGGATAGGACGCAAACGGGCGGCGGCACCCAGTACGGCAGCCCATGTGATACTCATACCCATCCTGCGGCGGTCGAGGGCAAACTCTACAATCAGAATGGCGTTCTTGGCCAACAGACCCATCAACATGATGAGGGCAATCTGCATGTAGATGTCATTGGACATGGTACCCAGAATCATTTTCAGTGCAGGTATGTTGCCTAAGGAACCTATACCGCTGACAAACAGGAAGCTACCCAGCAAACCGAACGGCACGGAGAGCAGTACGGAGAGCGGAAGGATGTAACTTTCATATTGCGCGCTCAACAACAGGTAGACGAATACGAAGCAGAGTATGAAAATCAAGCCTGTGGTGCTGCCGCTGGTTTCAGCCTCTTCACGCGCCATACCGCCGAGCTCGTAAGCAAAACCTGTCGGCAGATTTTCTTTGGCAACCTCCGCGATGGCAGCCAATGCCTGACCGGATGTGTAACCGCTGGCGGGAGCCACCATCACCTTCATGGATGTGTAAAGGTTGAAACGGCTGATGATATCCGGGCCGTATACCTTCTTGATAGATACAAACTGAGTGATGGGAGCCATCTCGTTGCCGTTGCGCACCTTGATGCTGGAGAGCGATTCCAGGTTCTTGGTTGCGTCCGGTTCGGCTTGAATCATGACACGGTACATCTTACCGAAACTGTTGAAGTTGGAAGCATACAGACCGCCGAAATATCCCTGCATGGTGCTGAGGATGTCACTCGGGCTGAGACCTGCTTTCTTACAGGCGGCCGCATCGATATCCAGCATATACTGCGGGAAGTTGGGGTTGAAACTGGTCTTTGCGGAGTTGATTTCCGGACGTGCTTCCAAAGCGGCGGTATAGTTGTTCACCACATCGAAGAAGTGACTAAGGTCACCGCCGGTTTTATCCTGCATGTTCAATTCGATATCGCTGGATGCGGAGTAACCCGGAATCATAGGCGGAGCAAAGAACAATACCTGCGCTTCCTTGATGATTTTTTGCGCACGCATGAAAAGCGTGGCGTAAACCACCGTTGAATTCTGCATCGTGGAACGTTCTTCCCAGTTCTTCAGCTTGATAATGAGCGAACCGTAAGAAGGTCCCTGGCCGCCGATGAAACTGAAACCGGAAATTACCGTACGCGACTGTACGGCAGGGTCGGCCGCCACAAGGCTGTCTACACGGTCTAATATTTCCATGGCACGTTCTTGCGAAGTACCCGGAGGAAGCGTCACTACACCCATGATGGTACCGGTGTCTTCATTGGGCACCATACCTGTGGGCGTGATGTTCATAAAGACTATCAACAGTACAATGGAACCTGCGACGATGCCGCCGGACAGCCATTTCTTCTGGATGAAGCGAAGTACCTGTTTCTTATATTTACCCAGAATGGAGTCGTAAGATGCATTGAAAGAGTGTTTGAACTTGTCTGTCGTCATACCGGCCAATGCCAATACGCTGATTACAATCATAATCAGGCAAAGTACGGGATGATTCTCGAAGCTGAACAAACCGAAAATCATACCTAAAATGGCAATTGCGGTAAAGAGCAGTGTCAGACCGGGTCGCATCATTTTACCGATGGAATCGGCATAGCGGGCCACCATGATTTTACGGGCCTCTTTCGTGGCAACGCCTATCCGCTCTTTTATGCCGGCATCACTGTTATGCGGTTTCAGGAAGATGGCGCACAAAGCCGGACTCAACGTCAAGGCGTTCAGTGCGGAGAAACCGATGGCGATGGCCATTGTCAGACCGAATTGGCGATAGAACGTACCTGCGGTACCGCCCATGAAGCTTACCGGCACGAACACAGACATCATCACTAACGTAATGGAGATGATGGCGCCGCCCAATTCACTCATGGCGTCGATAGATGCCGTCCTTGCCGATTTATATCCCTGGTCGAGCTTGGCATGGACACCCTCGACGACGACTATGGCATCGTCCACCACAATCGCGATGGCAAGCACCATGGCCGAGAGGGTCAGCAGGTTGATACTGAATCCGATCAGTTTCAGCACGAAGAATGTTGCGATCAACGCTACCGGAATGGCGATGGCGGGAATCAACGTAGAACGCATATCCTGCAAGAAGATGTATACTACGATGAACACAAGGATAAACGCCTCGATTAAGGTCTTGATAACTTCGTGGATAGAAGCGAACAAGAAGTCATTGGCGCTTTGCGCGATATTGATTTTCAAACCGGAAGGCAACGTTTCGGAAGCCTCGTCAAGTACTTTTTCCAAGTCACTGATGGTCTGTGTGGCATTGGTTCCGGCCATCTGGTATACGATACAAGATACAGCCTTGTGGCCGTTTACCTTATTGTTGAAGTTGTATGACAGACGTCCGAGTTCGATGTCGGCGATGTCTTTCATACGAAGTACTTCACCGTTTTCAAGGGCTTTGATAACGATGTTCTCAAATTCCTCCGGTTGTTGGAGACGGCCTTTATAACGGATTGTGTATTGGAAGCTCTGGTTTCCGCGTTCACCGAACTGACCGGGAGCGGCTTCAATGTTCTGCTCGGCCAATGCACCGGCTATGTCATTAGGTATCAGCTTGTACTGTGCCATTACATCCGGTTTCAGCCAGATACGCATGGAGTAGTCCTGACCGAGCACCGTAGCGTCACCTACACCGTTTACGCGTTTTACTTCCGGAATAAGGTTGATGTTGGCGTAGTTTTCAAGGAATTCGATGTCGTACTGGTCTTTCTCATCGTAGATGGAGAATACCATCAACATTGAGGTCTGGCGCTTTTGCGTGGTTACACCGACTTTGGTTACTTCGGCCGGCAGCAGACCCTGAGCCATAGAGACACGGTTCTGTACGTTAACGGCTGCCATATCCGGGTCGGTACCCTGCTTGAAATAAATGGAAATATCGGCGGAACCGTTATTGGAAGCATTGGAGGTCATGTACATCATGTTCTCCACACCGTTGATTTGGTCTTCCAACGGAGCAATGACAGAATTCAACACCGTTTGGGCGTTGGCACCGGTATAGGTAGCGCGTACCGATACCGTTGGAGGTGCAATGTCCGGATATTGGGTGATAGGCAGTGTCGCCAAACCGATAACTCCCAGGATTACTATCAGGATAGAGATTACCGTAGATAGCACCGGACGATTAATAAATCTATCTAATTTCATGTTATTTAGTGATTAGGGGCGTTAAACGTTAATTGAACGCAGTTTGGATATTACCTTCTTTCTGGTCTTTGAGGGCTTTCTGATATTCGGCCTCTTTCTCTTCGGGAGTGATAGGAGTGATGCTTTGTCCGTCTTTGAGGTTCTGTACACCTTCTATCACGATTTTATCACCCGCTTTTAAACCGCCGGTAACATAGAAGTACTTGCCGTCATTCAGGCTGAATACCTGAATCTCGGTATTTTTCAGCGTATTGTCCGGCTGTGTGACGAATACGAACTTCTTGTCCTGTATCTCCGTGGTAGCCGATTGAGGAATCATAATCACGTTCTCCATCGGGTTGGGGAATACCACGTTTCCCGTACCTCCGCTACGCAGAATGTTGTGCTTGTTTGGGAAAAGGGCGCGCATGTTCACCGCTCCTGTGGTTTGGTCGATAACACCGCTGATGGTTTCTACGCGTCCGCTGTCGGCATACATGGTTCCGTCAATCAGCTGCAACTGTACCTGAGGCATTTTTGCCAGGATTTCCTTGATGCTGCCACCCTCGCGTATCAGCGATAGGAGTTGTCTTTCGGTCATAGAGAAGTAAGCGAACATTTCGGAGATATCGGCAACCGTAGTCAGCGGAGTGGCCATGGAGGGGCTTACCAAGCTACCCACACGGTAGGGGATGGTACCTACGATACCGTCGCTGGGACTTGTTACGCTGGTATATGACAGGTTGTTCTTGGCATTAACCAGTTGTGCTTCCGCCTGCGCCAGTTGCGCTTTGGTTTGTGCTAATTGGTTTTCGGCCATTTGCAAGTCGTAATCGCTGATGATATTCTTTTGATTCAGCGTACGCTTGTTGTTTACTGTAAGTTCTTGTGTGTTTACAGCGGCTTTTGCGGTTTCAACCGCGGCTTTGGCAGAGTTTACAGCAGCTTGGTACTGCACAGGGTCGATACTGAACAATACTTGTCCTTTACGAACGACGGAACCTTCGTCCACATGCAATTTAGTGATAAAACCACTCACCATCGGGCGAATTTCCACGTCTTGTTTACCTTTAATAGTAGCCGGATAACTGTTTGTCAAGTTAGCAGTGGTAGTTTCTACTGCAATCACTGCAAATTCGGGTGCTTTGCCCGTGCTTTTGTCACCTTGTCCACAACTGCTGAGCAGTGCCAGGCAACATGCCAATAATACTAATCTACTCTTCATACTCTTTTATTCTCTGTATAATTTTGTTCTAGTTAATCTGAAGCTTTTGTGTGTAAATCATAGAAGAAAAAGGATAGCGGTGAAAACTGAATACTCTTGTTTAGTTTTCGGTCGCAAAATTATTCTTTTCTCTGTATATAAGGTGTGAATATCCCTGTTTTTTAACTATGTTTTATATATACTCGGGAGAAATCCTTGTTTTTTGATTAAAATACTGTAAAGCATACTGCTAATTGCGGGATAACCTTTATTTTTGCATCATGTTAGATTACAAGCATCATAATACAATGAAACCGTTTGTACGCCGGTTGCTGGGGGCAGTCATAAGTGCGGCTGTTTTATATTCTTGTGCCAGTGTGGGCCGCCTGGAAGGTGGCTCGATTGACGAAGAGCCGCCTCGTTTTGTCACGAGTTCTCCATTGCCGGGCGCCCTCCATAATAAGAAAAGTAAAATATCCATTGAGTTTGACGAGTTTATCAAGTTGGAGAAAGCGAATGAGAAAGTTGTTATTTCACCGCCTCAGGTGCAGCAGCCGGAAATAAAGGCGAACGGCAAGAGGGTAGTGGTCAACCTGCAAGATACGCTGAAAGCTAATACCACATATACTATCGACTTTGCTGATGCTATCCAGGATAATAATGAAGGAAATCCGATGGAGAGCTTTACTTATACGTTTTCTACCGGTGCGGAGCTTGATTCGATGGCTATTGCCGGCACGTTGCTTGACGCGTCGAATCTGGAACCGGTAAAAGGTGTGCTGGTCGGCTTGCATGCCAATCTGGCCGATTCGGCTTTCACGACGTTGCCTTTCGATCGTGTAGGTCGTACGGATAGCCGTGGAAGATTTTCTATCCGTGGAGTTGCTCCGGGTAAATACCGTATTTATGCTTTGATGGATGCCGACCAGAATTTCAAGTTCTCCCAGCCTACGGAAACCATAGCTTTTAATGATTCCATCATTATCCCTTCCATGGAAGAACGTACGCGCCAGGATACTCTCTGGAGAGACTCTTTGACCATAGACACGATTGTAGAGAGAAGATATACTCATTTCTTGCCGGATGATGTGTTGTTGCGCAGCTTCAAAGAAAAGACTTTCTCGCAGCGCCTTATGAAAACAGAACGCCTGACTCCGGAGAAGTTCTCTTTCTATTTTACGGCTCCGGCCGATAGCCTGCCTCTGATGAAAGGGTTGAATTTCGATGAAAAGGATGCTTTTGTCATTGAGCAGACCACCGGACGGAATGATACGATTCACTATTGGATAAAGGATTCTTTGCTTTATCAGCAAGATACGTTGCGGATGAGCCTGACTTATTTGTACACGGATACTTTGAATCAGCTGGTTCCCCGGACAGATACTTTGAGAATGGTATCGAAGGTAAGTTGGAAGAAACTGCAGGATAAGAAACTGGAAGAGAAAGAAAAAGCCGAGAAAGAGAAGAAAAAAGCGGAGGAAGCAAACCAAAGAGCTGAAAAAGCAAATAACGAAATAGATAGTATTCTTGATGAAACAAAGGAAAGTATTATTAAGTATATTAAAATGCAATTTCATGAAGATATCAGTGATTTTATAAGCACTTTTTCTAAACAACAAATTCGTAATCTTCAAAAACATCTATATGATTTTGAAGAATTTGAAGAATTAAAAAATTATTTTCAAAAACCAAAGGGTTTGTCAAGAAAAGTGTGTAAGTAATTGGGTTTGTCAAGAAAAGTGTGTAAGTAATTTAAACATTACTAAAAAATAGGTTATTCAAGTTTGTGATTATTTCTTGTAGTGTCACTAAAAGAACTTGTATTTAATAAGCAGCAGTGTTAAAACTTATCTTTAATACTGCTGTTTTTTGAGTATATAAAAGGTTATGCAATATATGAATAATTGCATCCTTCTCAAATCAAAAGAATAAGCAGACTCGCTTATTCTTTTTAACTATCTTATTAATTGTCTTAATTCTCCAACATCAAGAGAATATCTTTCTGCTACCATACGATTTACTTTTCCAGTATTTACTAAAGTAGCAAGTGATGCATTTAATGTTGTCATTCCTTCATTTCTTCCAGTTTGAATCATTGTCTCTATTTGATGACCTTTATTTTCCCTAATTAAATTTTTAATAGCGTCATTAGCAATCATGATTTCTAAAGCAGCTGCTCTTCCTTTACCACTTGCAAGTGGTAAAAGTTGTTGAGTAACAACCGCTTGTAAAACAGAGGCTAATTGAGCACGAATTTGAGCTTGTTTATGAGGAGGGAAAACATCAATAATACGATCAATTGTTTTAGGAGCACCAATAGTATGAAGCGTACTAAATACAAGATGGCCTGTTTCAGCTAAAGTAATAACTGCTTGAATCGTTTCATAGTCTCTCATTTCTCCAACAAGAATAACATCTGGATCTTCACGCATGGCACTTTTTAAAGCTGTATCAAAAGAATCAACGTCTTCATAGACTTCCCTTTGATGAATAAGAGCTTGTTTTTGTTGATATACATATTCAATTGGATCTTCAATGGTAAGAATATGACAATTTCTCATTGAAGAAATAAAATCAATCATTGCTGCTAAAGTTGTTGATTTTCCACTTCCTGTAGGACCGGTTACTAGAACAAGTCCTCGAGGAAGTAAAGCCAATTTATGTAAAACATCAGGTAAATTGAATTCTTCTAATGTCTTGATTTGTTCATTGATGATACGAATTGCGGCTGTCATATAACCTTGTTGAAAATAAATATTAACACGATGTCTTCCTAAATCATTTACATAGACAAAGTCAGCATCTTCATGTTTTTCTACAATCTTTAAAATTCGATCTTTACACATTGATAAAATCATTTCTTTTATTTCTTCATTACTAAAAGTTTGTTCAAATTCAATAAGTTTTCCATCTTGTCTCAATGTTATACCTGTATTTTCACCAATATGAACATCACTACATCCTTTAATTCTTGCATCATTTAAAATATCATTAATATTTGCCATAACATTCCCCTTTAATCAATATAAGCAATAATCTTATTGAATTCATCTACTGTTGTTTTACCTTCTTTAACTAGTTTTAAAGCTTGATCTCTTAAAGTTTCTACTCCTTGTTCTTCAACAAGATATTTCATAATATCA
>OMGN01001103.1_pt1 | contig 15843 bp, 13 predicted proteins | sample 1674111 | NCBI WGS metagenome assembly OMGN01 (sample SAMEA103958143, study PRJEB25191) | human gut metagenome | biome: human-associated habitat [ENVO:00009003]; feature: intestine environment [ENVO:2100002]; material: feces | place: Germany | collected 2013/2015
ACCCCATTTCCTAAACAGTATACCATACTGTCTAACAAATGGGGTGCAGTTCAAAGCCGCAGAGGGAGAAAGCATCATTCTAAATCCATTTACAGTTCCATGCACTTTGCCCAGATCTCGGTCAGCGTATCCGCAAACAGGATCTCCATGCCCTGCGCATCGGCCTGCTCCCGGAGCTCCGGCGGCAGGTCGTCCCGGTTCCCGGCAGGAAGAAAGACCTGGGTGCAGCCTGCAGCAAGGGCTGCTTCGCACTTTTCACGGATGCCGCCTACCTGGCCGATGCATCCCAGCAGGTCAATGGTGCCGGTAAAGGCCGCAGTACGGGGAATGGGCTGGCTGAGCAGCAAGCTCATGATGGCCAGCGCAATGGTACAGCCAGCCGAAGTGCCGTCCTTGGGACCGTCGCCGCAGAAGTGGATATGTACGCCGTGTCCATCGGGCAGAGCTTTCCCAGCGGCATTTTCTGCGACAGCAAGGGCGGTGAGCACGCTTTCCCGCAGGCCTTCCTCGACGTGGCCGGTGATGGTGATGCCGGGGCGTGCGGTCAGGAGTACCTGTACGGCACCACTGACGCCAAGGCTGGCTCCGGCAGCGTTTTGTGCAACGGCCAGCGTGCGTACAATGCCCACTGTATTTTCAGGGGCGGCGGCAGGATAATCGTCCGGCAGCTCCAGCGGAAAGCCGAACAGTGTTTTCAGCAGGGCGGGGTCAGCGGCATCGTTGTTTCCCTCGACGCGGCGCAGCAGCCATGCTTCACACAGGCGCAGCAGACCGCCTTCCAGATCGCGGCAGCCGGGTGCCCGGCAGTACTGACGGATAAAGTCCTTCACCAGCGGTTCCGGCAGGGCGTCCGGGGGCATCCCATATTTCTTCAGTGCGGCGGGCAGCATGACCTGACGGGCAATCTCCAACTTCTCTTCCCAGGTGTAACCCTTCATTGCAATAATCTCACAGCGATCACGGAGGATGGGGGACAGCAGAGACAGGTCATTGGCGGTGAGCACGAACACTGTCTGGCGGACATCAATATCACACCGCAGGTACTGCTCAAAGTAGCTCCGGTGGCCGTCCAGCAGATCCAGCAGAGCAGCCTGCGCGGCGGGCTGGCATTTGTCCACCTCGTCCAGAAGCAGAACGGCGCGGGTGGTTCCGGCACGCTTGAGTGCTTCGGCAATCAGACCGGCTTTGCTGTTATTGTAAAGAGCACTGCTGCCCTTGAAGCCGTCGCTGTCCACGCCGGCACAGCTGATCTTTTCAAAGGGGATGGAAAGTGCCTGCGCAAACACGCGGCAGAGCTGGGTCTTGCCCGTGCCGGCAGAGCCAACAAAGAGAATGGGACGGCCGGATGCATTGGAGGCCTCCATGCCGGCCAGCAGCGCCCGGAGCCGTTCTTTGATCGGAGCAAGGCCGACGATCTGCTGCGCATCCTGGTCAAAGGCTTTCAAGTCAAAGTGCAGGGGCTGCTCCTCTGTGTGGAGTTTGGCGATGTAAGAAAAACGTTTGCGAGCTTTGTCGCATTCGGTGCGGGCATTCTCGGTATTTTTGTTCCGGTTCGCACTGACAAAGCGCATGAGCTCCAGCCCCACCGACTGCATCACGGCCGGGTACTGGTGCTGACGGAAGCACAGGATGTTCTGCTCATATTCATCGGGCTTCATGGAGCCAAGCAGCGCCTGTATCTCTGCACAGGAGATCACAGAAGGCTGCTCCGGGGCAGAGAGGGCAGCGGTGACCAAGCGTTCCAGTACGCTGCCAAGCAGTTTCATGCCCTCGTCGGGGCAGTAGTTGTCCAGCAGAAAGGGCAGTGTCTCCGGTGCAAGTTCCATCTGCCCCTGTGCCAGCTGCTCAAAGCGGCGGCAGCCAAAGGTCAGCTGTTCTTCCCGCGTGGGCGGTTCCAGTGTAACCACGGCATCAAACGCGCTGAGCATATCGGCCGGAAGACCCTCTGTGGTAGCGGCTTCTGCGATCACGATGGCATTTGCGTGGACGGGTACGCCCAGATACAGGTCGCTGACAGTGTGGTCGGAGAGAAACTGGGTCAATGCGGGGAAGGGACTGCCGTTCTTATCACTGGGGGACATCTGATCCAGTGCGGTCAGCTGCAGGCAGTCTTCCTGATCCAGTGCGGCCTCAACAAGTGCACCAAAATTGGAGTCGCTGTAGCTGGCCTCTGCGCCTGCAAAGAACACGCTGGTATTGATGGAACCGCAGTCGATGCGGCGGCTGCGGTAATGCTGCGCGATCAAATCACTCAGCATGCTTTTGCCAACGCCGGAGGTGCCGACCAGAAGTACCCGGAAAGGCTTGTGCGTCCGGTTGGTCTTGCTGATAAGATCCAACAGGGTGCACTTGGCGGCTTCCTGACCGATGACAGCGTCCATCTCCTGCTGGATCGTGACCGTATCTACTACGCACAGGATGTGCGGCGCCAGATCCTGCCCCAATAGATACAGGGCACGGCGGATATTGGCGCGGGTGGTGACGGCAAGTCGGTTCTGCACATCGACAGGATAAAGGTATTTGTTCAGCTCGTAAAATAGCTTCAGGTCGTCAGTGCTCAGCTGAAACAGCGGATCGTTGAGAGTGTCGCGCTTTTCGCTGGAATGGAAAAAGGAAAGGTGCATGGCAAGGTGACGGCGCATTTCGTGAGACATCTGCTTGAAATTTTTTTGCAACAGTTCGGTGTTCATGACAGACAGATCCATAAAAACATCTCCTTTGACATAGTTTCCGGGGGAATCCCCGGGGTACAGCCCCATGATACCCCTGAACTGGAACTTTCGCGTGAAAGTATTTGTCTGGAAAAATAGAATACTTTTAGGGCAAAGTCGGAAAAGAAATGCTATAATAAAATTGCAATTAAAAATTGCGATAAGTTTTTTCAAGGAGGAATTGTAACATGGCGGAATATGGATCAATCACTTCTGCAGCAAATGACCGGATGAAGGGCTGGATGAGGCTGACGCTGGAAGACGGCAATACCACTGTTGCCAGCGTAAATGCGCTGATGGCGGCGCTGCGTGCAAAGGAAGCGCTCATGACCCCGGGCATCATGGTGCGCCGTGCACTGCAGCAGAATGCACCGCAGCTGTTGTCTCCGGAACTGCGGGAAAAGGCTCCTGCCGCGTGGAGCAGCAGCGATGCCGATCAGGCCGCCGCAGTGATGGAGAAAAGCTTTGGCCAGCTCTGTGAGAAGAAAGGCCGCGGTATGCTGAGCTGGAAAGCGGTGCTGAACAGTGAGCTTTCGACCGGAGGATTCTGTTCGAATGCAGTACTTTACAAAATTGCGATCTGCCTGCGGCTCCAGCCCGTAGAAGTGACAAAACTCTTTCTGCTGAATAACCGGGCACGTTCGGCACACAACCTGCTGGATGTGGTTTTTATGGCGCTGCAGGAGCATTTCCCCGATAACATCAGCTGGCAGATGGTTATGGAGGTGCTGCAGGCGTGCCAGAAAACGGGCAGATTCGGCAATGTGCCGTACAACGTGCTGGTGGAAAATGCGGAAAACCAGACCGGTACAATCATCGTGCAGGACATGCTGGAAAAACTCGGCAAGAATACCGAAGGCGAGGATGCATATAAGGAAACGCTGGTGAATGCTTTGGCAGAAAATGCTGAGTACTTTACTTCCTTTACGTTGACCAAAGCCCCGGAATATGACGGCTGCCCGCTGACCGGGTCGGTCAAGGTTACCGGATATACCTACAGTGTGAACGGTGCCCGGGCACTGCGCACCATGCTGCGCGTTCTGACGGCACTTTACGGCGATATCCTGACGCAGGCCAACTCCCATGAGATCTGTTTTAAAGGCTATGAGACGGTAGATGGCTACCCCAAAGAGCTTACGAACCTGTTCAACAGCATGTTCTCTTACATTGGTGCCTATTCTGTTGCCGACACCCCGGCAGAACAGGCACCGGCGTTGATGAAATATCTTCAGAAAATTGTTGCCGGCCTAGTAAATGATATCGTCAGTACGGCCAAGGTACTGGAGGGCAAGCTCCCCCGAAGCCGCACCATTACCCATGCCGACATCCTGACGCTGACCTATTTTCTGATCCTTGGTCTGAACCGGCTGGAAACGGAGAAAGGCAGCGATGCGGGTCGGGAGCTGGACGCCATGATGAAAAAGAAAAAAGAAGAGGATCTCTTTGCTGCAAATTTTGGAGCCATCCGCCGCTCGGTCCAGAAACTTTATTGCAGCAACGAGCCGGATCAGCGCCTTACTTATGCAAAGAATATCTATAATCTGGTGCTGCGAGTATTCGGTGAGTCCGGTATGAAGGACATTTTTGAGCTGTATCTGCCGCTGCCGCTGGACAGCGTTCTGCTTGCGGCTGTGACCTGTGCGGATAATCCGGCCGATTGGGAAACGCTAATGGATTTTGTGGATTTCGTCCTCCATCCGGATGCACTGAAGGATGCCGAAAATGAATAACGTCTTACTTGGGAAGGAACCCGCCATGACTCTGCAACAACTCCCTTTCGTTGCGGTGAGGTTTAGCGTTCATCCTGTCGCTGACGTTTGCGCTGCCACTGCTCTAGTAGCCTGATGATGGTATCCTCCATCTGTTTTGGAGTGTAACTGCGGGGAAAATATTTCCGCAAGGTTTCGTTTTTGATGACAACCTTGTCCAGTTCATCCTTCTTGGCTTCGCCCATGACTGCAAAGGCAACATCATACGAGAAGTGGCCCTCCAGCGCCAGCTTCTTGAGCCGTTGCGCTTGCGAAAGGGACGGTGCATTCTGGGTGTCGTTCATCGCTTCTAAAAAATCCCGCTGTTGGGCTTCGTTCAGATAGGACAACTCCACAGCGGGATTGAAGGCAATTTTCTTTTCGTCCACCATGTCCAACAGCTCGGGGATAAGGTTGTTCAGGCGGATGAAACGCTGGATTTGCGTTTTACTCTCACCAGCATCATTGGCGACCTGTTCAACTGACCACAACTTCTGACCAAGTTGGTCAGAAGTTAAATCTGACCGGGCACCTTGCTTTTTTAAGGCTTCCAGCTTCATTTTGTAGGCGAAAGCCCGCTCGCTTGGCAAGATGTTCTCTCGTTGGAGGTTTGAGTCCACCATGAGCAAAACAGCGGCGTTATCGTCCATGTTACGAACGATAACCGGCAAGGTTTCAAGCCCGGCAAGCTGTGCAGCGTGCTGACGGCGGTGCCCGGAGATGATCTCGTAGCCTCCTTCCGGGCGTGGGCGGGCAATCAGTGGAGACAGCACACCGTACTGCTCCACGCTCTCCACCGTGCGCTGCATGGACTCGTCATCTAAAACCTTAAAGGGATGGTTCGTGAATGGGTACAGTTCCGCAAGGGGAATTTGCTGAATCTGTTCCCGCCGCTGCTCCTGCCGGGATTCCTCGGTAGAAAAAATGTCATCTGCACCTTTTAGCGACACGTTTAAGCCGCCTTTCGTCATTCGCCAACACCTCCTCTGTCAAAGACTGGTAGGCTTTCGCCTACGGTACTGATTTCCGCAGAACGTGCGGAAAGGGGAGTGGTCTTGCCGGTGTCGCCTTTCGGGTCGACGATGGCAATCGTGGTTGCTTTCTTTGAAATTTCTATCACCTCCGTATCGCTAAGTCGTGGTTGGCTTGGTTCTGATAGGAAAGCTGCATCGTTGTTGGTGCGTTGTACAGAGAAGCGAGCAGATATTGCTTCATGTTACGGATCGGGCTGCTGTTCTCTGCAAGGCACTTCAGCACAAAACGGATATGGTCGGCGTTCAGCTTCATAAACCGGCTGCATACCACCTCGGCAGGCTTGTCGTCCCCGGCAATGTGCAGCAGCTTACGGTTGGTAGCGCAGGTGTCCACCAGCAAATCTACGATCTGATAGATGGTGTCCTCATCATCTGGGCAGAGCCGGAGCAGAAGGTCGAACTCCAAAGACTGAGAAAAGTACTCCTTCAGTTGTTCGCGTTTGCTCATCCCCTCCGCTTCTTCAGAATAGAAAGGATTAGTCTCACTCATTTCAGTATTATTCTTATTAATCTTATTTGCTTGCGGTTTTGGCTGTTCCAGAATTGCGCTTTCGGCAGCACCAGAATTGCTGTTTTGGCAATTCTGTACTTGCGCTTTTGGCAGTCCAGACGAAAAATCCTTGACGTAGATTAGGCTGGGCCTGCCCAGACCACGGCGTTTGCGCTCGACGAGGTCGATGTCCTCTAGTTCCCGGAGCAGCTTGACCGCCTTGTGTTCGGCGCAGCAGAGGGATTTCTGCACTTTCCGGACGGTGTAGATGATATACACCCGGCCCTGCTCGTCCCGTCAACCGTTTTTCGCCGACAGGCTCATGCGGTCAAGCAGGATGCCATACAGTATTTTGGCATCTGTGGACCGATTTTGAAACCGCTGCTCCTGAAACAGCGCCTTTGGAATACGAAAGAACGAAAACAGCTCTCCGGCTTGTCCGTAGAAATAATCAAGTGTCATATGATTCTGTCAAGGCTGAAAAAATAACGCGGATACATCAACATCATTGAAAATTCCTCCTTATAGATAATTCATGCAAATAAAAAAGCGCAACTCCGATTTGTGAAAATCGAAATTGCGCGATGTAACTTAGCAGGGGATAAAAGTCATTTGTCGAAGGTCGTTTGACCACAATTTGACCACAATAGAAACGAAACTTCTTGACATCAAACGAAACAGAATGAAAAAATGAATTCGGAAATTAGTGATATAGCGTATATTGTGTGCTGCTTTGACCAATGTGTCCGCGAGTGGAGCACAATGGGGTTCAAGAGGCGTGAGTTCGATTCTCGCCACTCGGACCAGATGATTCCCAGTTGAACAACTGTTCGGCTGGGAATTTTTTTGTTTTTCGGAAGCAGACGCTTCGGAAAGATTAAAATAAATAAGCATTTCCGTGTCTGTGATCTCGATGCGATTTACAAAGGTATCAATGATCCTGCGGTTATAATCCTCGGTACGTTCATTGGGAGAGATAAGGAACTGCTCCAATAGGAAGAGGATGCGCTGGACGTGACTATGGCACAGAGGTCGGAATTGGATTACCTCATCTACAATGATCCGCTGGGCTATGCAGATTTGATCCTGAATGGTGACCCAGAGGAATATTTGAAGAATGTGACCGGGAGCCATGGGTTAGAAGATTAAGAGAAATGCCGTTCCAAAAGCAACTGGAACGGCATTTCTTATTTTTCGCCATTCGGCATCTTCTGTCCCCGCAGCTCCTGTCGGATGGAACGGAACTGCTCCGGCACATCCGCATCGGTCATCGCACCGGGGACATCCACTGTCCCAGCGGCTTTGGCGGCTTCATAGAACCAGCATTTATACTCCACGGTCTCCAGCGTGTGCTGTAACTGCTGGATTTGCTGGGTGAGCACCTCCCGCTGATGCCGGAACATCTCCAGCCGGGCGTCGATGGTGTTGTCTCCCTGCATGGAAAGCTCAATATACTGCCGGATATCCTTGATGGACATTCCGGCTTTTTTCATACAGCGGATGACCTGCAGCCACTCGAAGTCGTTTTCCCGGAACATCCGAATGCCGCCGGAGGAACGCTCCACAAAGGGAAGTAACCCTTCTTTGTCGTAGTAGCGCAGGGTGGAGGCAGGTACGCCCAGCTTTTGTGCCATTTCACCTACGGTATAGATCATCTGAAACCTCCGTTTTTTCAAAAAGCCCTTGACTTAAAGTGCGCTTTAAGTTGTATGATAAAATCAAACTTCAATAACATCATAATGCGGATGCACTCCGCTGTCAAGGAGGTTCCTATGAGCAAGAAGGTATTGATTTTGTCTGGCAGTCCCCGGAAGGGCGGCAACTCTGATATTCTATGCGACGAATTTCTGCGTGGAACGCAGGATGCCGGGCACAAAGCAGAAAAGATCCGGGTCGCTGAGAAAAAGGTGGCTCCCTGCTCCGGCTGCTACTACTGCAGCACCCACGGTGGAGCCTGCGTCCACAAGGATGATATGGCAGACATCCTGCAAAAGATGATCGATGCCGATGTCATTGTGCTGGCAAGCCCGGTATACTTCTACTCCATCAGTGCCCAGTTGAAGGCAGTGATCGACCGTACCGTGGCACGGTGGCTTGAGGTCAAAGACAAGGAATTTTACTATGTCACCACCATGGCAGACGAGGAAAAAGCCTCTGCAGATACTACGCTGGCCTGCTTCCGGGGCTATGCAGACTGTGTGGAAGGTGCCGTGGAAAAGGGAGTTCTTGTAGCATGTGGCGTTTACGAGCCGGGTGCAGTGCGAAATACCTCTGCAATGGCACAGGCTTACGAGATGGGGAGGAACGTATAATGGCAGTGAAACAGACGGCAGGGCGTGATGCTCTGGGCGAATTTGCGCCCAAATTTGCAGAACTTAACGATGAGGTACTATTCGGGCAGGTGTGGAGCCGAGAGGATAAACTCTCCCTCCGGGACCGCAGCCTTGTGACGGTGGTAGCACTGATGGCGCAGGGACTGACGGACTCCTCGTTTCGGTATCACCTGACGGCAGCGAAAAACAACGGTATTACCCGGTGTGAGATTGCAGAGATCCTGACCCATGCGGCGTTTTATGTAGGTTGGCCCAAGGCGTGGGCGGCCTTCCGTATGGCCAAGGAAGTCTGGGCAGAGGACGCTGCAGAGGATGCCAAGGCAAAGCACCAGAGTGAAATGGTGTTCCCCATCGGTGCATCCAACGACGGTTTTGCACAATATTTCAGCGGAAAAAGCTATCTGGCACCCTTGTCCACCGCACAGGTTGGCATTTACAACGTCACCTTTGAGCCGGGCTGCCGGAACAACTGGCACATCCATCATGCCGCAAAGGGTGGCGGGCAGATCCTTGTCTGCGTGGCAGGCCGGGGCTACTATCAGGAATGGGGCAAAGCTCCGCTGGAGCTGCATCCGGGCGATGTGGTGAACATTCCCCCGGAGGTCAAGCACTGGCACGGTGCTGCACCCGATTGCTGGTTCTCTCATCTGGCCGTGGAAGTGCCCGGCGAAGGCACCTCTAACGAGTGGTGCGAGCCGGTGGAGGAGAAAACCTATGGGATACTGCGGTAACCTCTACGATATGTACAACAGGGAGTTCCCCGGCGGGCGGTATTTTCCGCCGCTTTGTGGAGCCGGGGCAGGAGGTGGAGTACGGCCAGAAGCTGGGGGTCATCCTTGACCCCTTCACGGCAGAGGTGGAGGCAGAGATCACCTGCCCGACCAGCGGCGTCGTTTTCTTTGCCCTGAAAAAACCGCTGACCACAGAGCATGAGGTCGCCTTCAAGGTGATCCGGCGGCTGCACGGCGGCTGTCTGTAAGCAGACGTAAAAAACAGCAAGGCTCCCGCCCGGAGGATCTGCCCCGGGTGGGAGTCTTTATTTCCCGGGATATTCAGGACAGTGGAAAAATTTTCAAAAAAGTTGCAAATCGTGCAGGAAATCTTCCTTGTAGTCCGTTTTATAAGATGGTATCATGACATTGATTTGCGCAGCTGACCCGGAGCAGGAACTCGCAGGTGGGATGATTTTTGCGGGTGCGGCGGGAAGGGCGCAGAGCGATGAACGCAGGAAGAATGCATTCTTCTTTATCACAGGTCTACAGGAAAAAATCACAGGAGGTCAGGCTTTTCATGCTAGGTTTCAACAAAAAGACACAGGACGCCTCTCCGCAGGAGAATACCGGCGGGGAAAATAAGGTGCTCCATTTTATCCGGACCCACAAAAAGCGCTGCATCGCGGCGGTCGTGGCCGTGGCGGTGCTGGCGGTGGTGGTCATCCCCCGCAGGAGCCGCAGTGCATCGGCAGACATGGCGTATGTGCAGGAGGCGCTGGGACGCCGCGACATCGTGAACGTCTATGACGGTAGCGGCACCATCAATGCCGCCGATTCCTACACCGTCAAGTCCCTCGTCACCGGCACGGTGCTCACCGCTGACTTCGAGCTGGGCGACACCATCCAGAAGGGCGATGTCCTCTACGTCATCGACAGTTCGGATGTGGAGGGCGACCTCGAGAGCGCACAGCTTTCGGTGTCTCAGGCCCAGCGCAGCTACGATGATGCTGCCGATGCCCGGAACGTCCGCACGAAGATCAGCGGCGAGGTCAGCTCCTTTGCCGTGGCCGCTGGCGACGCGGTGCAGGCCGGTCAGACCGTCGCCACCGTCCGCGATACCTCTGTGATGCTGCTGGCCGTGGATTTCCCCGCCGCCGAGGCCCAGAGCTTCGCCGTCGGTCAGGCCGCACAGGTCATGCTGGACACTACCTTTGAGGTGCTGAACGGCACCATCCGCTCGGTATCGGGCGCAGACCCCTCCGGTGACGCCAGCCTCATGACCTGCACCGTCACCATCGCGGTGCCCAACACGGGCAGCCTGACCACCGCGCAGGCCGCAGTGGCGCAGGTGAACGGCGTCAGCTCTCTCAACTCGGCCCACTTTGCCTACCAGCGCGAGGAGACTGTCGTGGCCGCTGCCTCCGGCACCGTGTCCGAGCTTTGCGTCAGGGAGGGCAGCACCGTCCGTCAGGACGACGTGCTCCTCCGCATCACCGGCAAGGATCTGGACAAGCAGGCCCAGAACGCCGCCGACAATCTCCGCTCTGCCGAGCTGCGGATGTCTTCCGCAGAGCGGAACATCAGCCACTACACCATCGATGCGCCCATCAGCGGCACCATCGTGGACAAAAAGGTCAAAGCCGGCGATAAGCTCAGCGCCAACGACGCAGCCATGCAGAACCTCTGCACCATCTACGACATGAGCTATCTGGAGCTGAAGCTCAACGTGGACGAGCTGAAGATCCGCTCGCTCAAGGTCGGGCAGGAGGTGGAGATCACCGCCGACGCCGTCCCGGGCGAGACCTATAAGGGCACCATCAGCAGCATCCTCGTGGCCGGCACCACTGCCAACGGCTCCACCAGCTACCCCGTCACCGTCCGCATCGACGAGATGGGCGATCTGCTGCCCGGCATGAATGCCTCGGCCAAGATCACCACCGCCAGCGTCAAAGACGTTCTGGCCCTGCCCAACGCCGCCCTCGTCCGGGGCAGCTATGTGCTGGTGACGAAGGATTCGCCCAGCGCCGACAACGCCGAGGCCTCCATGACCGCCCCCGAGGGCTATGTCTACGTCAAAGTGACCACCGGCATCAGTGACGATGATTACATCGAGGTGAAGAGCGGCCTGCAGGAGGGCGACACCATCGCTTACGACACCTCGACGGTCAGCGCGACCGACTTCTACAGCAACATGATGGTGTCTGCCGAAGGAGGCGACGAATGAGCGCCCTGATCGAGTTTGACGAGGTCTGCAAATACTACCAGATGGGTGACACCCTCGTCAAAGCGGCAGACCACATCTCCATGAAGATAGACCGGGGCGAGTTCGTGGCCATCGTGGGCCAGTCCGGCTCCGGCAAATCCACCTGCATGAACATCATCGGCTGTCTGGATGTGCCCACCCACGGCCGGTATCTGCTGGACGGCAGCGACGTCGGCAAGATGAACCGCCGTGAGCTGGCGGCCATCCGGAACGAGAAGTTGGGCTTCATCTTCCAGCAGTATAATTTGCTGCCCAAGCTGACCCTGCTGGAAAACGTGGAAGTCCCCCTCATCTACGCAGGCGTGGGCGGCAGCGAGCGCCGCCGCCGCGCCATCGCAGCGCTGGAACAGGTGGGTCTGGGCAGCAAGCTCCGGAACAAGCCCAACCAGCTCTCCGGCGGCCAGCAGCAGCGTGTGGCCATCGCCCGCGCCCTTGTCCGCAACCCGCCCATCATTCTGGCCGACGAGCCGACGGGTGCGCTGGACTCCCATACCGGCCGGGAGGTGCTGGGGATGCTTCAGGAGCTGCACAAACAGGGCCACACCGTGGTCCTCATCACCCATGACAACTCCATCGCCGTGCAGGCAGAGCGCATCATCCGGTTGGAGGACGGTGTCGTCGTCTACGACGGCGACGCCCATGCCCCCGAGGCGGTCGTGCAGCCGAACCTCATGATGTCGGCCCCGAAAGCCGGAGAGGAGGGAGCGCACGCATGATAAAGGAGACCTTCAAGCAGGCCATCCAGAACGTGTGGAGCAACAAAGTCCGCACCTTCCTCACCATGCTGGGCATCATCATCGGCGTTATGGCCGTCATCGTCATCGTCGGCCTCGGCAACGGCATGACCCACATGATGCAGGACTTCTACTCCGATATGGGCAGCGATATTCTGTCGGTCAACGTCATGACCGCCAGCACCCGCACGGTGGAGGTCAGCGATGTGTATAACATCATCAACCAGAAGCCGGAGTATTACAGGGGCCTTTCGCCCATCGCCAGCGCCGGGACGGATCCGCTGCGGGTGGCAGGGGAGAAGTACCGCCGCACCAACATCAGCGGCGTCAATGAGGATTATCTGACCATCAACAACTATAAGGTGGCCAAGGGCCGGGGCATCCAGTACGCCGACCTGATGGACAACAAGAACATCTGCGTCATCGGCGACTATGTGGACCGCAAGATCTTCGGCGGCAACGGCCTCGGCAGCACCCTCAAGGTGGGTGCAAACGAGTTTCGCATCGTGGGCGTGCTGGAAGGCCGCTCCAAGCCCGCCGCCCAGTACGAGGGCGGCAACGACGATGTCGTCCTGATCCCCTACACCACCCTGCTGAGCCTCAGCAGCGGAAGCAGCGTCAGCCAGTATTACGTCGTGCTGCAGGATGCAGACCACTCGGACGAGGCACAAGAGTTTTTGCAGTCGCGGCTCAAGAAGCTGGTCAGTAAGGATGACTACGTCTTCGTCATGAGCCTGAGTGCGGCAATGTCGCAGATGTCCTCTATGATCAATATTATGGTGGGCGTCCTGACGGCCATCGCAGGCATCTCGCTTCTGGTGGGCGGCATCGGCATCATGAACATCATGCTGGTGTCTGTCACCGAGCGCACCCGCGAGATCGGCATCCGGAAGGCGCTGGGCGCACAGGAGAGCACCATCCTGACCCAGTTTGTCGTGGAGGCCGGCGTCACGTCGGCGCTGGGCGGCTGCTTCGGCATCGTGCTGGGCTACATCGTCTCGGCCATCATCAATCAGATTCTTCCGTTCGTCCTGACGGACATCACCCTGAACGTCACCCCCTCGGCGGACGCAGCGGCCATCGCCGTGGGCATCTCCTGCGGCATCGGCGTCCTGTTCGGCTTCCTGCCTGCCCGCCGTGCCGCCCGCCTGAACCCCATCGAGGCGTTGAGGTATGACTAACCTCTCGGGAATGCTTCTGGCTCTCCCTTTGGGAGAGCTGTCACCGAAGGTGACTGAGAGGGCAAGGATGCTCTTCCTTTGTCAGGCAGCTTGCCCTCTCCGTCTCGCATTCGCTCGCCACCTCTCCCAAAGGGAGAGGCGATGGCGTTGATTCTATAAGGAGTTTACCATGAAAAAAAGATTCCTCGCATTCCTGCTGGCCGTCTGTGTGGCGGTTTCCATGCTGGTGCTGCCCGTTTCGGCGGTCGGCTCCAACGCGGCAGTCCAGACGGCGACGGCGCTGGGCGGTCTGACCGCAGAGCAGTCCGCTTCTCTGGGCGCGCCCCTCACCCGTGGGCAGGCGGCCCGTCTCCTGACGGCTTTCTCGGCCTACCGGGATACCGCCGCAGCACAGGGCCGCACCGGCCGTCTGTACAGCGATGTGGACAGCGATTCGCCCTACGCCGTCTACATCCGCACCGCCGTCCAGAACGGCTGGATGACCGGCTACTCCGATGGCAGCTTCCGCCCGGACAATGCCGTCACACTGGAGGAGGCCTGCACCATGGCCCTCCGCCTGCTGGGCTACGATGTGGCGAGCCTCGGCGGCACCTTCCCCTCGGCCCAGCTCAATAAGGCAAGCGCACTGGGCCTGCGCAATGACATCAGCGCCCGTCAGGGCGAGGTGCTGACCCTCGAGCAGGGCACCGTGCTCTTCTACAATGCCCTCACGGCCATGAACGGCAGCGGTCAGGTCTACGCCTCCACGCTGGGCTTTGCGGTGAGCAACGGTCAGGTGGACATCTCCTCCGTCCTGCTGGACAACGTCAAAGGCCCCTTCGTGGCCGATGCGGCCACGGCCCTGCCCTTTACCCCGGCGGCCATCTACCGCAACGACGAAGTCACCACCTCTGCGGCCCTCTCGCCCTATGATGTCTACTATTATAACGAGAGCGCCCGCACCCTGTGGATCTACAATAAGCGTGCCGCAGGCCGTGTGACGGCGGTCTCGCCCTCGGCCAGCGCCCCGACCTCTGTGACTGTGGCCGGGGTCAGCTACACCATCGCCTCGCCCTCCGTGGCCTACCAGCTGTCCTCCCTGTCCGGCGGCGGCGTGGGTCAGGTGGTCACGCTGCTGCTGGGCATGAACGACGCCGCAGTTTCCGTCCTCACCGGGGACGAGGCCGACGCCGTCTTTTACGGCGTGGTGCAGTCCTCATCCCGCACCCTCGTGGAGACCAACAGCGCCGAGGTGCAGCAGGCCGTCTCCATCATGTGCACCGACGGCACGGCCCGCACCGTCAACGTAAACAATAAGCTCAATTTCCCGGCGGGCAAGCTGGTGGAGGTCCGCGTGGACGAGGGCGGCGAGAGCGTCCAGTCCATCTCGCCCCGCCCGGTCAGCGGCACCATCCGCGCCGACGGCACCGCACTGGGCGACACCCCGTTTGCAGACAACGTGCAGATCCTTGATACGACGTCGGAGGGTGTGGCTGGGGCAGTTCGCCCCAGCCGCCTATCGGGGGTAACGCTGAGTGAGAACGACGTCCGCTACTACACCACCAACGCCGCCGGTGAGATCGACCGGGTCATCCTCAACGATGTGACCGGCGACCTGTGGGAGTATGCCGCGCTGGATTCCGTCCGCCGCCTGACGGACGAAGCCGCCAAGAAGATCGACAAGAAGATCAGCGAGAAGGCGCAGGACGCCGCAAAGGAGGCCGCAGGCCTCCCCACGACGACCACGACCACCACCACGGTGAAGAAGACCGACGAGGAGACCTTTCAGGACGTGAAGAACATTCTGGTGCCCAGCACCAGCGATGTGCTCTACGGCCTCATCGACGGCAGCATCGTCAGCTCTACATGGAATACCCTCACCGGCAAGACGGACCAGCTCTTCAGCTATGTGCTCCGCCGCACCGGCGACAGTGTGGGCGGCACGCTGGGCGATTTCCTCAACTATCTGGGCGAGGGCGCCACCTATGTCTGCTACACCGGCGGCAAGCAGGTGGCCTACAGCACCGCCACCAAGTATCCCATCGTGGCGGGCGGCATCGCCATCGGCCGCTCTGCCGACGGCAAGGCCATCAACCGGATGCTTCAGCTCTCGCCGGTGGTCATCGACAGACTGGGCGCGGCTTCGGTCATGAGCGGGGACAAGCGGTATGAGACCGCCGACGATATGCAGGTCTATCTGTGGTCGAACGGCCAGTATTTCGCCACCTCGCTGCCCAAGGTCAACACCGAGGACTACAAGCTCATCGGCTGGTACGACAACTTCGGCTGCGCAGGCGGAAAGAAGATCCGCATCCTCGTGGCCGTCAAGACGAACTGAGATCTTCCCTGAAAGAACAAAGCAGCAGCCTCACCGAACGCAGAGTGAGGCTGCTGCTTTTGTGTTTAGCTGTTAGACTGGGGACGCGGCAGAAAAAGGGCCTTCCCATTTGCCACCGGCCCGGTTTCGTGTTACAATAAAAACCAGAGAAATTGCGGAAAAAGGAGGTGCGGCAATGATACGCATCGCTCTGGTGGAGGACGAGGCAGAGGTGCGGGCGCAGCTGCAAGGCTATGTGCAGCGGCACACCCGGCAGTATGGCACCGAGTTTGCTGTGACGGAGTTCGCCGACGGGATGGAGCTGCTGGATGATTACCGC
>OMGN01001131.1_pt1 | contig 15623 bp, 9 predicted proteins | sample 1674111 | NCBI WGS metagenome assembly OMGN01 (sample SAMEA103958143, study PRJEB25191) | human gut metagenome | biome: human-associated habitat [ENVO:00009003]; feature: intestine environment [ENVO:2100002]; material: feces | place: Germany | collected 2013/2015
ATATTATAATATGAAGGAAAATTTTATACAATCATAAATTAAAAAATAAATAAGGGAATTTTAAGAAAATTTATAGCATTATATCAGGTAATTTTGATATGCCCAAACTTGTATTTTATGTCAGGTTATTTTATAATTGCATACAATAGATTGTGTATTTTATGAGTGGGGGGAGAGAAGAAAAAACAGAAACCCAGCCTGCCTGTAAAATATGCAGAAACGAGGAATATATGAAAAAACAGAATAAAGGAGTTCCGACAAACCGTGATATCCGTTGGGACAGACTTGATAATACAGCACACCTTTTTCCGGTCATTGCCGGGGAGAGCATGAGCAATGTGTACAGGATCAGTGTTACACTGAAAGAGGAGATCAATCCGGAATTACTGCAGAGGGCACTTGATATGGTGCTTCCGAAGTTTGACGGGTTTAACTTAAGACTGCGGCAGGGGGTGTTCTGGTATTATTTTGAGGAAAACGGAAAAGCGGCGCCAAAGGTTCGCATGGAGAACAATTTTCCATGCAGATATATCCAGCAGAATAAAAACCGCAGTTATATGTTCCGTGTGACCTATTATAAATGCAGGATCAATCTGGAAGTATTCCATGTTTTGACGGATGGAATGGGAGGAATCAATTTCTTAAAAGAGCTGACTTACCAGTATCTGCGTCTGGCACATAAAGACCTGCAGGAAAAGCTGGGAGATTCATTAAGTGTTGATACGTCTTTGAACCGGGAAGACAGTTTCTTAAAAAATTACAAAAAAAGTTCCGCAAAAGGATACCAGACAAAAAAGGCATATCTGATCCGTGGAGAAAAGTTAAGACCGGGCGAGTTCGGCGTGATGCACGGTTATATGAAAATACCGGAGTTGAAACGGGTCTGTCATGCGATGGAAATCAGTATCAACGAATATCTGGTAAGTGTGTACATCTGGAGCGTTTATACAGAATGTCTGCACGGCATGCCGTCAAAGTGTCCGATCCGTGTTGCGGTGCCGGTTAATCTGCGGCCGTATTTTAATTCTATTACCACGAAAAACTTTTTTGTCATGGTGTCCGCAGAATTTCATCCGACCAAAGAGACCTATACGTTTGCAGAGGTGGCTGAAATCGTGAAGGAAAGCCTGCGAAGCCAGATCAACCGGGAAAATCTTGAAAAGCTGTTTTCCTATAACGTTTCCAATGAAAAACTGCTGATTGCAAGAGTTGTGCCGCTTTTCCTGAAAAACCTTGCAATGAAGTATGTATATACAACTTCTGCACTTGCCAATACTGCGACGATCACAAATATCGGCAATATTTCCGTGACAGAAGAGTACCGCCCTTATGTGGAAATGTTTCATGCATTTCTTGCCATGTCAAAGGGGCAGCATCTGAAAGGAACGATCTGCTCTTACGGGGATACACTTGTATTCAGTTTCAGTTATGATCTTGTCGATGCGTCTGTGCAGCGTGGATTTTTCCGGAAAATAGCCTCGGACGGGATTGCGGTAGAAATAAAGAGTAATGGAGTAAATTATGAGTAAATGCAGAAATTGTAATGTGGAGATATCAGATGAAACAGAGCGCTGTCCACTCTGCGGATCCGTGTTAGAATACACAGGTGAAGTGGAGAATATGTACCCGGATGTGAGAGTGCACACCCGGAAAATGACAATGATCAGTAAAATCTATCTGTTTTGTGCACTTTTGGTTGAGGTGCTGCTCATTTATATCAATGTGGTCACCGAGTCACAGATTGCATGGAGTGCGATCACGGGGCTTGGATTCTTTTACGGATATATGCTGATCCGTTTTGCAATTCTTGGAAAGACAGGTTACCGCGCCAAAATCACGGTACTCACGCTGATGGCGATACTGATCGTGATCGCAATCGATTTTCTGGTCGGCTACCGCGGATGGTCTGTCAATTATGCATTGCCGTCGGCGATCATTTTAGTCGATGTTGGTATTATCATCTGTATGATCGTAAACCGCAGAAACTGGCAGAGCTATATGATGTGGCAGATTTTTATGATTTTATGCAGCATTGTTCCGGTAATACTGATTTTTACCGGTATCGTGACGGCACAGCTTTTTGCACTGATCGCATTTGCGTTTTCCCTGTTTCTGTTTCTTGGAACACTGATCATCGGAGACCGCAGGGCAAGGGTGGAACTGAAACGAAGATTTCATGTCCGCTGAGTTATATTTAGAATAAAAAGAACAGGAGCAATCGGATGAGAGAGAGCGAAGCGAGTATCAGGGGAAGAGTCATGAGGGACCTGATCGCCCATGTGACAAATGATCACCTGATTGGGAAAAAGATAAAAAATGGAGAACTGAGGAAAAAAATCGGGGATTCGGAGCCGCCGTGGAAATGTCCGGACTGTTTTTCATTAGATGTGATCGAGATGGATAATTTCTCCATGGAGTATTTACAGGCAAAAGAAAATCCGAATACGGAAAAAGTAATCTTACAGCTTCACGGAGGCGGATATGTCGGAGCGATGCGGAATGCATACCGTATGTTTGCCGGACTTTACTGTGAAGTCAGCCATGGAATGAGTGTTCTGACACCCGATTACCGTGTGGCACCGGAACATCCGTATCCGGCGGCTTTAGAAGATGCCTATGCCGCATACTGTTATCTGTTGGAACAGGGGTGGTTTTCCGAGCAGATCATCATCGCAGGAGATTCCGCAGGAGGCGGTCTTGCGATGGCATTATGCCATTATCTGAAAGATCACGGAAAGCAGCTTCCGTGTGGGATCGTAGCCATGTCACCGTGGACAGACCTTGCGGCGAGCGGGGAATCTTACGAGACAAACTTTGAGCGCGACCCGTTATTTGGAAAAACAAGGGACAGCCTTATTTATAATAAAGATTATATTGGGGATAACGATCCGTATAATGCTTATATTTCGCCTTTATATGGGGATTTCAGGGGATTTCCGCCGATGCTGATACAGGTCGGTTCCTATGAGATGCTGCTCTCGGATTCTGTGGATGTGGCTGCAAAAGCCAGAGAACAGGGAGTAAAAGTAAGAATCAGTATTTATGAAGGAATGTTCCACATCTTTCAGATGGCAGCAAAAATGCTGCCGGAATCTAAAAGAGCGTGGGTTGAGATCGGTAAATTTATTGATGTTTTGCTAAATGACTGACATCCATATAGACAGGGATACCGTTTTCGTATTTTACCGGAACTTCACCGAGTATGAGAGGTGAAAGGTAATCGATCAGTGGCTGTGTGACATCATTGCCTGCATCGTTGATCCATTCTCTCGGAATTGATTTTGCCTCATTTGCAATGTGGCGGATCTCGGCATGCTCATAGGCGATTTCGTACGGAGCATCGGAGATACGGCGCATTGTTACCATGGAAGCGGTAACACCTTCCTCGGAGAGAGCAACCGCTTTCTGACCGAGAGTAAAAGCCTCATCAAGATCAGTCTTTGAAGCAAGGTGTGCAGCGCAGCGCTGTAATACGTTGACTTCCACGGAACGGACTTTAACGCCTAGTTTTTCTTTGACTAAAAATTCAAGTGTTTTTCCGGCTCCGCTTAACTGGCTGTGACCAAAGGTGTCAACAGAACTTTCGGAAGCACTGATATAGTTGCCGGAAGCATCGCGGATACCTTCGGATACGGCAACGATCACGTTATTGCGCTCGAAAAGCATACGCTTTACATCCAGTAAAAAGTCCTCTTTGTCAAATGGAACCTCCGGGAGATAGATCAGATGTGGTGCTGTATTATAACCGTTTCTTGCCAGTGCAGAAGCAGCGGTCAGCCATCCGGCATCACGTCCCATGATTTCCACGATCGTCACACTTTTGACTGCATAGATAAATGTGTCATGTGCGATTTCTAAAAGAGAAGATGCGATATATTTTGCGGCAGAACCGAATCCTGGTGTATGGTCTGTCTCACAGAGATCATTGTCGATGGTCTTTGGAATACCGACAATACGCACCGGACTGCCGATTTTTTTGCCATATTCGGAGAGCTTTAAGACGGTGTCCATGGAATCGTTGCCGCCGATATAAAAGAAAGCATCAATATGGTAAGTTTCAAACTGTTTGAAAATGAATACATAGGAAGAATCATCATCTAAATAATTTGGCAGTTTGTAACGGCAGGAGCCAAGATACATTGCCGGAGTGACCTTTAAGCGGTCGAGATATTCCGAATTCTGCTGCATTAATTCAGAAAGATTCGTCAGATCGTTGTTTAAAATACCTGTGATTCCGTTTAAGGAACCATAAACCGTGTCATACATGTCAGAACGCATTACACCGTCGATCACACCGGCAAGGCTGGCATTGATCGCAACAGTAGGGCCGCCTGACTGTGCTACCATACAGTTTTTTGGACTCATAAGAAAACTCCTTTGTGTTTGATCTTCTTTTTGCAATGTCTATCATACAAAAAAAGGCACGGTTGCGCAATCATTAAATTAAATAGAAAGAGTGATGGTATACCATGAAAATATGTACATTGTGTCCTAGAATGTGCGCTGTGGACCGAAAATCCGGTGAGCGCGGCATCTGCGGACAGACCACAGAGATTAAGGTGGCGCGTGCGGCACTGCACTTCTGGGAAGAACCCTGCATTTCCGGGGAGAAGGGTTCCGGTGCGGTCTTTTTTTCCGGCTGTGCACTGCACTGTGTGTTCTGCCAGAATGAAAATATTGCAAATGGCACAGCTGGTAAGGTGATAAGTACGGAGCGGCTTGGCGAAATTTTTCTGGAACTCCAGGAAAAGGGTGCAAATAATATCAACCTTGTGACACCGGGGCAGTTTGTACCACAGATCATAAAAGCGGTAGAGCTTGCAAGAAATCAGAATTTAAAGATTCCCATCGTTTATAACACCAGCAGCTATGAAAATGTGGATACGATCCGTTCTTTAGAAGGAATTGTGGATATCTATCTTCCGGATTTTAAGTATTTTGATACCGCTTTGAGTGCAAAATATTCCCATGCGCCGGATTACCCTGCTGTGGCTAAGGCGGTGATAGCGGAGATGGTGCGTCAGACGGGTGCGGCAGTTTTTGAAAACGGGGAGGATTCCCTGATGAAGCGTGGTACGATCGTGCGCCATCTGATCCTGCCGGGGTGCACGAAAGATTCCAAAGCAGTTTTGAAATATCTGCATGAAACCTATGAGAATCAAATATATATCAGTATCATGCACCAGTTTACACCGCTCTCTAACGTGAAAAAATATCCGGAATTAAACCGTAAGATCACGGATCGGGAATATGATGAGGTTGTTGATTTTGCAATCGATATAGGGATTGAAAACGGTTTTATCCAGGAGGGGGAGACGGCGGAGGAGAGTTTTATTCCGGAATTTGACAATGAGGGAGTTTGAGGTTGACGCATTTTCGAATATCTCATATAATTCCATAGTGATGATGGCAATAGAGGGAGTGTGAAACGAATGAAGAGAAAAGTAAGATTCATAGCTGCACTTTTCTGCATGGGATGTCTTGCGACAGAACCTGCGGCAGACATAAAGGCTGCCGGAATCCAGGTGGCTGCTGCACAGACAACACTTTCCGCAGATAATTCGCTGGAAGTGTTATCACTTTCTGCGGGAAAATTATCCCCGGACTTTACAGGAAAGACAGTACAATATACAGCTACCGTACCGAATGATGTCACAAGCGTTACAGTGACGGCAACACCGGTTAATGAATTTGCGACGGTGCAGTCGATCACAGGAAATGACAATCTGCAGGTCGGTACAAATACGATAAAAGTAGTCGTGAAGGCGCAGAACGGAGCACTCGCCCAGTATACGATAACACTGACCAGAGAAGATGGACAGACAGCAGACGGAACAGTGGATCAGCCGGCGGATGGAACAGACGGTCAGACAACAGACCAGCCGGCAGACGGAACAGACAGTCAGACAACAGACCAGCCGGCGGATGGAACAGACGGTCAGACAACAGACCAGCCGGCGGATGGAACAGATGGACAGGCAGCAGACCAGAACACAGAGTTTGAAACAGAAGAAGCGGAAGATGTTTCTAATATGGAATATCTCCAGCAGGAATACAATGATCTCTCTGAACAATATGCAAAAGAAAAGTCTTTTTCCAGAAATATGATGGGAATTATGGCTTTTGTGATCGCAGTACTTGTCGTTATTATTATCAATCTTCTATTGAGAGGACGTAAGAGTGACGACTGGGATGAGGAAGAGGATGACTGGGACTGGAAGTCCGAAAAACAGGGAAAGGATCAGGACGCAGAAGATGATACTGATCTGGAAGAAGATGATAATATAGAAGAGAATCCTGGCGTGGAAGTAGATGATCCGGAAGACGCTGACTGGGAGGAGGAAGAAACACAGAGAAAAGGATTTTTCCACAGAAAACCAAAAGAAAAAGTGGAAGAAGAGCCGGATGATGTGGAAGAAAACGATACAGAGAACGAAGTCGGCGTATCAAAGATCCATAAAGTGCGTGCGGGATTGTTTGGACGTGGCATGTCTGACGATCTTGACGATGAGGACTGGGAAGAGGACGAAGATTTCCTGCCGGTAGAAAGAAAAAAACCGGAAGAAAAACAGCGTCCGGAGAGAAAAGAAAAACCGGAGGAGAAACAAAGGCCGGAGAGAAAAGAAAAACCGGAGGAAAAACAGCGCACGGAGAGAAAAGAAAAACCGGAGGAGAAACAAAGGCCGGAGAGAAAAGAAAAGCCGGAGCGGAAACATACTCCGGAGAAAAAACACATTCCGAGAGAAGAAGAGGACGAAGATGATTTAGAGATCATCGATTTAAATGATTTATAAATAGAAAAAGAATGGAGAAACTATGCAGATACGATATACATCAAAAGCAAAAAAAGCAATCGATCAGGCTTCAAAGATGTCGAAATCACTGCATCATCATTATATCGGAACGGAGCATATCCTGATCGGACTTTTAAAAGAAGGAACGGGCGTCGCTGCGCAGGTATTAAATGATAATGGAGTAGAACTTGACAAAGTCATGCAGCTGATCGAGGAACTCATTGCACCGGATGCACAGGTGCTGACGGCAGAGGCTAAGGAATATTCGCCGAGGGCACTGCAGGTGTTAGAAGGGGCAGCAAGGGAGGCAGCGCGTTTTCATGCAGAGGAGATCGGGACGGAGCATATCCTGATCGCGATGATGAAAGAGACAGAGTGTGTGGCATCCCGCCTTTTAAATACCTTAGCGGTCAATATCCAGAAAATGTATGTGGATATCCTGATCGCAATGGGAGAAGATGCGAGCCTGTACAAAGAAGATTTCATGAATGGTAAGCCGGTGAAAAAAACAGCATCGGATACACCGGTATTAAATCAATACTCCAGAGATCTGACTGCATTGGCGGCAGAGGGAGTATTAGATCCGTTAGTCGGCAGACAGGAAGAGATCGACCGTGTGATCCAGATCTTAAGCAGAAGGACAAAGAATAACCCATGTCTGATCGGTGAACCGGGCGTTGGAAAGACTGCGATCGTTGAGGGAATTGCGGAGCGTATTACAACCGGAATGGTTCCGGATACCGTTGCGGGAAAGCGGGTGGTATCTTTGGATATGTCCGGAATCGTGGCAGGCTCAAAATATCGCGGTGAGTTTGAGGAGCGCATTAAAAAGGTACTTCAGGAAGTACGGGCAGCCGGCAATATCCTGCTCTTCATCGATGAACTGCATACAATCATCGGAGCGGGTGGAGCGGAAGGAGCAATCGATGCTTCCAATATATTAAAACCTGCACTTGCGCGTGGGGAACTGCAGCTGATCGGTGCAACGACAATCGATGAATACCGCAAATATATTGAAAAAGATGCTGCGCTAGAGCGCAGATTCCAGCCGGTTACGGTAGAAGAGCCGTCGGAAGAGGAGGCAGTGCAGATTTTAGAGGGACTGCGGGAACAGTATGAAAAGCATCATCAGGTAAAGATTACGGATGATGCGGTATCGGCAGCAGTACGCCTGTCTGCGCGCTATATCAATGACCGTTTCCTGCCGGATAAAGCAATCGATCTGATGGATGAGGCTGCAGCAAAGGTACGTCTGCGCGCGGGTGGAAAACCGGAGGAAGTCGTTGAATTAAGACATCGCATCAACCTGTTAGAAGAGGAAATGTTAGAATTTCTGCACGATGGTGATGTGGAAGGTGCAAAGCAGAAGAAGAACGAAAAAGAAGCGTGTGAAGAAGAGCTTGCCAAAATACAGGCAAAGACAAAGAAAGACAGCCGCAGTAAAAAGTTAAAAGTGACAGAAGACGATATTGCGGATGTGGTATCCGGATGGACGAAGATCCCGGTAAGAAAGATTGCCGAGGGGGAGGCTGCCCGCTTAAGAAAATTAGAGGCTACCTTACACAAACGTGTCATCGGTCAGGAGGATGCGGTGAGTGCAGTGGCAAAAGCTGTGCGAAGAGGACGTGTCGGATTAAAAGATCCGAGGCGCCCGATCGGTTCTTTCCTGTTCTTAGGCCCGACCGGTGTCGGAAAAACAGAGATCTCAAAGGCACTTGCGGAGGCAGTGTTTGGCAGCGAACAGTCTATGATCCGTGTTGATATGTCGGAATATATGGAGAAACACAGCGTATCAAAGATGATTGGTTCACCGCCAGGATATGTAGGCCATGAGGAGGGAGGACAGCTCAGCGAAAAGGTGCGCAGAAATCCGTATTCGGTGATCCTGTTTGATGAGATCGAAAAGGCGCATCCGGATGTATTTAATATTTTACTGCAGGTGTTAGACGACGGTCATATCACGGATTCCCAGGGACGCAAAGTGGATTTCAAAAATACGATCATTATTATGACGTCAAATGCCGGAGCACAGGCGATCATTGAGCCGAAAAAACTTGGATTTGCAGTTTCGGATGATGAAAAACAGAATTATGACCGCATGAAAAACAGCGTGATGGAAGAAGTACGCCGTATTTTTAAACCGGAATTTTTAAACCGTATTGATGAGACGATCGTATTTAGAGCGTTAAACAAAGACGATATGAAACAGATCGTTGCACTGATGTTAAAAGAACTTACAGATCGCTGTGAAAAACAGATGGGAATCCACCTTACCGTGCGTGACAGCGTCAAAAAGCATATTGTCGATAAAGCGTATGATCCGAAATATGGTGCAAGACCGCTGCGCCGTCAGATCCAGAACGATATCGAGGATGAACTGGCAGAAGAAATCCTGTCCGGCAAAGTGAAAAAAGATATGGAAGTGGTCGTGACGATCCACAAAGAAAAAGTCGTGTTCGAAACAAAATAAAATTTTACTGAAATATCCGGGAAAGCACTGGAAATCGTGACGGGGATATTATATAATAAGGGCACAAAATTTTACGATAAAGAGAAAACTACTTTATCACAGGAGGAAAAAATGGCAACGATCAGCGAATTAATTCGTTCAGAAGCAGATGGAACGATCAGTTTTGGGGATTACACATTAGGTGCAAAGGCGAAACTTGATAATTTCGAACATCAGGGAGATATCTACAAGGTGAAGACATTTTCCGAGATCACCAAGTTAGAGCGCAATGGCATGTTCGTATATGAATCTGTTCCGGGAACGGCTGTCATGAATCTGAATGCAACAGATACAGGCCTGACATTTCAGGTAGAGGGACCGGAAGATGCACAGATCACAGTAGAACTTGAGGATGAGTCAGAGTACGACATCACGATCGATGGCGCAGATGCAGGAAAGATGAAGACAAATCTTGGCGGCAAATTAAGCTTAAGTGTAGAACTTGGCGACCATCCGGTAGATGTAAAAGTTACAAAGTGTTAAGAACGGAAAAGTGAGATCAAAAAAGCTTACATGTCAAAAGGGCATGTAAGCTTTTTTTGCGCTTTCAAGTACGAAAGTACGATTGACGGGGATAAACTGTTACATTAACATAAAAAATGCGCGTGACAATGTGCAATAAATCAGAAGGAAAAAAGTTATGAAAAGAAAGAGACTCACGGGTTGGAAACGTATGGCGGCATTTGCGATGGCGCTTACGCTGACGGTCGGAGATTGGACATCAGCAGGTGCTGCTGGATTGCCGCAGACAGATGTACAGACAGTAACAGAGGCTGTGATACAGGAAGAAGATGCGATGGAAGCAGCTTTAGCAACAGAACAGACAGAGAAAGAAAGCGAAACGGACAGTGAGTCTGCAGAAAATGACAGCGGGCAGACAGAGAACAGCGAGGCATCGGAAATTCCAGAAACATCAGAGGCATCAGAAACTGAGAAAACTGTAGAAGAGACAGAAAACGTGAATGATACGGAGGCTGTTGATGATACCGAAGTGATGGAAACAGAGACGGAAGAAGAAATAGAAGAAGAGACCGAAGAAGAGACTGAAGAGGAAGAACTCGCTGCAATTGATAAACCGTCAAATGTAATCAATGTAAGAGGAAAAGATGACGGAAGTATTATAACAACAGCGTCTGGCCGGCAGTTGAGATATGCTTATGTGAATCGGTTCCAGAACGGAGTGATTGCAGCGGTACGGATATTGACGGATTTGTAAACCTGTATAATAAGGCAGAAGCCATACTGAAAGGCAACACAGATAAATATCAAGATGCATATGGAATGTATAGAGTCAATGGTAAGACGTATAGAGCATTGCGGTCATGTGATGCGACAGGGTATCATTATGTGACAGAAGGTGATGAAATTACAGAAATTACTGTAAGTGATTCATCGGAAAATGCCAAAAAGCGGATAGATGAGTATGCAGTAAAAAATGATACACAGGTTCTTTATTATAGTTATAATGGACATTTTTATAAGCAATTAACGTATGAATCGGTATATGATTCAGCATCGAAAAAATATAAATATGTTGTATATGCAAATGCTTATGAAGAGATTTCTTTTGAAAAAACTTATGTAAAAATAAGCTGGAATCCGGTTAATAATGATACGGCCACAATGAAAAATAAAGCCGGAGACATGATGAAGGTTGGATATGAAGTGGTCTGCGATGGAAATACCAAGGTCTATAATATGCCGGGATTATTTTTGGATGCGTCAGACGGAACCGTACATGAGATGATAACATCAGATGCAGCAAGACTGCCATATGTCATATTGAATTCAGGACAGCAGGTCAGCGTAAAAGTCCGTGCTGTATATTATCATGAAGTGACAAGTAACAAACAGGAGGTATATTGGAACTGGAATGATAATAGCCAATATATTATAGAATCGAAACAGACGAAATATGTGGTGGACATGTATGGTAAATGGTCGGACACCTATACTTATAAAAATTACTCTTTAAAGAAGTTATCACCGGTAACCGGTACAAAAGTTTCTGAAAAGGGAAAAGAGATGTCAGTTACCTGGAATGCACAAAACGGAGTGGATAGCTATCGTGTGTATTACCTGCGAAGCAGCAAACCGTTAAATATTACGAATATAGAGAGCTTTTTACAGTTTTACAATAAGAGGGGAACGCTGTACGATGCTTATGTAAATGCAAAAGGAGAAAACGATTCCTATGAAACGGATTCAGAGTATGCATCAGATCCGTATTGTAATATTACAATAGATTCAGGACTGCCATATTTTTATTGTTCCGTCAGACTGGAATCTGCGGAAGAAGGATATTTTTCAGATGGAAGTTATTCAGATGTCATAACTGCAACGGCCAGCATTAATGGAAACATACCGACAGTAAAAAATCTCAAAATAGAAAAGACGTACAATGGAGATGACTGGCAGCTCTCATGGACGCCAATCGATGCGGATGTAGTCATTTATGTTTTTGAAGAAGGAAAGAAGCCGGCGCATTATAATTATGAGCTTTTGAACGCTTATGGTTACTATACGGATGGTCAGGGACAGCAGAAAAAACTTTATTTAAAAGATGCACTTACGGAGCTTGAAAGTAAGGAAATAAGCAGTTATGTACGTTCTTACAAAGTGAAGGGAATCGATGGATCATACAGTGCAATCTCTTTAAAACCGGGCGTAAAATATACATTTGTTGCGCATACCTATGATGCAGGCAGTTCTCTTTATAACATACAAAAGAAGCCGGTGTTTACCGTAAATAAGGAAATAAAAGTAACAGATGCTCAAAAAAATCAAACATATAAAAATATATCTGTTGGCATGACTTATTATACGGCAATGAGTCCTGCTTCGAATATGGTAAGCTATACGGATAAGGTATCCGTACCGCGTGTATATACAAAGGCGGGAAAAAACAGTATAAAGTTATCTTTTACCAGAGGAAGCTATACCGGATATGAGATTTATCGTCTTTCAGGTAAAAAATATAAGAAAATAGCAACGACCACAGACTATGTCTATACAGATCAGAATTTAAAGGCAGGCACAAAATACTCCTACAAGGTACGCTCTTATTATTATGATCCGGACAGAAAAACGAAAAGTTACAGTATATATAAAAATTTTACTGTAAGTACCAGCCGTGTAAATAACATTGTATTAAAGGTGGCTAAGAACTCAAAAAATACAGTGAAACTGACCTGGACAAAAGTAGGTTCTGCAACAAAATATGAGATTTACAGAACTTCTGAGAGTGACAAGGATATCACAGAAATTTCAGGATGGATCAATTCGGGCAACAGTGCCGTAACAGTAGAAAATACAAAGTATGAACTGGTGAAAACGATCACAAACGCAAAAACGACAACATACACGGACAAAAAGTTAAAATTCGGTGAGAGTTACACCTATCTGATCTGTGCATATTATAAAGATGGAAAAACATTAAAATACATTACCGCGTCGACCAGAGTTAAAATGCAGCTCGAGGAGCCGCGAAATCTCGTCCTTACCAATAAAGGCAAAAATGTAAGCGTTAAATGGGATGCGGACAAGTACGCTGCAGGCTATCAGATCCGATACATGGTATATGATAAATATGGTGAGAAAAAAACAGTTGCAGAAAAATATGTAACGGTAAAGAAAAATAAATACACCATTAAAGGATTATCGAGCGGAGAATACGTAAATGTATCGGTAAGGGCTTATAATTCCAAAAAAGAATACAGTGGATGGTCATCGTCAAAAGAATCTACATCACTTACAGCAGTAAAATCCATCAAAGCTGTTTATGATACGAAAAAGAATGCAGTAAAGATTACCTGGAAAAAGGTAAAAGGTGCGAAATATTATAAAGTTGTCCGTTCTGTATATACGCCGTTATGTAATACGGACGAAAAACTTTATGCAGCAACAGGTAACCTGATCGCAAAAGATTCCAATGATGAGACAGGATATTACAGTGAGGTTCACTATCGGGAATACTATGGCGAAGACGGATCCATTACAGGCACGGCGGCATATGACAGGGCACGGTTGAAAAAAGGTGTGAAATATTATTATATGGTCAGTGCATATGGGGAAAAAGGAACAAGAATTGCCTCTTATATGACCTCGGAATATGGTACACAGGTTGCTTCCGGTAAGCCGGCAGTCATCATATATGGTGTCAAAGTTGCTGCAAAAGTAAAAAATAACAAAAAAGGAACGGTTACCGTTTCTTACAATAAGGTAACAGGTGCCAAAACTTATCAGATTTACCGTGCAGAAAAGAAGAACGGTAAGTATACTCTGATTGGAACCACAAAGAAGACGTCTTTTGCAGATAAAAAAGCAAAGAAGAAAAAAACATATTATTACAAAGTGGTTGTAAATGGCAGGAATGAATTACTTGCAGACTTTACAATCAGGAGTTCAGCAGTGAAAATTAAAGTAAAAAAATAATTCTGCAATAATAATAAAAACCGGAAGAAGCGGATTGCTTTTTCCGGTTTTTGTCATAGAAAGTAAGTTGCTTTTTACAGATAAAGTAAGTATACTGATAAACAATAAAAAGAGATGGAGAAGGAATATGCCGAAGGGAAAAACAACAGTATTTTTTTGTCAGGAATGTGGTTACGAATCATCAAAGTGGATGGGACAGTGTCCTGCATGTAAGGAATGGAATACATTTGTTGAGGAGATGATCGATAAAAAAAGTGCAGCAAAAGGCGGCAGGGTAGCGGCAAAAGCGGCAGAGGCGAAGAACGTTCCGCTCTCACAGATCGAGATGACACAGGACAAACGCATGTCGACGGATATGAAAGAGCTTGACCGTGTACTTGGCGGCGGAATCGTACAGGGATCTTTAGTGTTAGTGGGCGGTGATCCGGGAATCGGTAAATCAACACTGCTTTTGCAGGTATGCCGGAATTTATCGGAGAAAGGTGTGCGCGTATTATATATATCCGGAGAGGAATCCCTGCAGCAGATCAAAATAAGGGCAGAACGTATCGGAACCTTTGGCGATTCGCTGACACTTTTATGTGAAACGAACTTAGACACGATAAAAACGGTGATTGACCGGGAAAAACCGCAGATCGTGATCATAGATTCCATACAGACCATGTATAACGAAGAAGTTTCCTCTGCACCGGGCAGCGTATCACAGGTGCGGGAATCCACAGGGGTATTTATGCAGATTGCAAAGGGGATGGGAATTTCCATCTTTATTGTCGGTCATGTGACGAAAGAGGGCGTGGTTGCGGGTCCGAGAGTTTTAGAACACATGGTGGATACGGTACTCTATTTTGAGGGGGACAGGCATGCGGCATACCGTATACTGCGCGGTGTCAAAAACAGGTTCGGCTCAACGAATGAGATTGGCGTGTTTGAGATGAGACAGAACGGACTGATGGAAGTGGAAAATCCTTCGGAATACATGCTGAGCGGGAAACCGGAAGGTGCATCCGGTTCGGTTGTTGCGTGTTCTATGGAAGGAACCAGACCGATTCTGGTGGAAGTACAGGCGTTGGTCTGCCACAGTAATTTTGGAATCCCGCGGAGAACGGCTGCAGGCACCGATTTTAACAGGGTAAATCTTCTGATGGCAGTACTTGAAAAAAGGCTGGGATTAAAACTTGGAGACTGTGACGCTTATGTGAATATCGCGGGCGGCGTAAAAATGAATGAGCCAGCGATCGATCTTGGCATTGTGCTTGCCATTATATCCAGTTACCGTGAAAACCCGATCAATGAGAAGACGATCTGTTTCGGAGAAGTGGGCTTAAGCGGAGAAGTGCGTGCCGTCAGTATGGCAGAGCAGCGCGTGACAGAAGCAAAAAAACTTGGATTTGATGAATGCATTCTGCCACAGGTCAGCCTGGATTCCATGAAGGACAGTGGATCTGTGCCAAAGGGAATCCGCTTGACTGGTGTGAGGTCAGTGAAAGATGCGATGGATGCGATATTGAAATAAAATACGGTGGAAATATATCTTTTCTGGAAAGATGAACTGAAACAGTAAAATTCACTTTGCGAAAGTACACATAAGAAAGTGAAATTTTTAGAAAAAATGGGTTGACAAAATAATACCCAGATGGTAACATAGTCAAGCTGACCGCGGGACATGACATGATCTGACAGCGGACAACAAAAAAGTTGTTGACAAACAGAACAACACATGATAAAATATCAGAGTTGTCGCGTTTGAGATAACAGATCGGACAAAACCGATTGAAAGAAAAAATTTCAAAAAATGAAAAAAGTTCTTGACAAGACAGATTTGATAAGATATAATAAACAAGCTGTCGCCGAGAACGACAACAAAACAAAGAACCTTGATAACTGAA
>OMGN01001151.1_pt1 | contig 15462 bp, 12 predicted proteins | sample 1674111 | NCBI WGS metagenome assembly OMGN01 (sample SAMEA103958143, study PRJEB25191) | human gut metagenome | biome: human-associated habitat [ENVO:00009003]; feature: intestine environment [ENVO:2100002]; material: feces | place: Germany | collected 2013/2015
TGAACGAGCAGAAGCTCTGCGCCGAGATGGGCAACATCAGCCGCACCCCCATGCGTGACGCGCTGGGCCGCCTGGAGCAGGAGGGGCTGATCACCATCCTGCCCAAAAAGGGGCTGATGGTCTCCGGCATTACCGAAGAGGACGTGCACAGCATGTTCGAGATGCGCCTGCTGGTGGAGCCTTACGCCTTGCGCACCTACGGTAACCTGATCCCCCGGGAGCAGCTGGAGGCCTACACTGAGCTGATGCACCACCCCGAGCGGATCGACGACTTCTGCAAATCCGATGATGATTTCCATGAGCTGCTGATGAGCAGCCTGCCCAACAAATATCTGCGCTCTGGCTATGACCGCATCACCGGTCTGAACACCCGCTTCCGCATTATGACCGGCAAGGTGAGCATGATCAATCAGGATCAGACCTGCGAGGAGCATCTGGAAATTCTGAATGCCGCCCTGAGCGACAACTGGAACACCGCCGCCGATGCGCTGCAGCATCACCTTGAGCTGGCCCGTGATAAGGCCGAGGGAGTCATCAAGGTCATCCGGCTGTGGTAAATGAAACGATAAAAACGCTGTATCACTCCTTCCGGCATCGCTGATGCGATGCCACCTCCCTCTCAGAGGGAGGCTTTTGCGTTGGCCGCCGCGTTAAGGCTCCCTCCTGGAGGGAGCTGTCGAGCGAATGCGAGACTGAGGGAGTGGTACAGCGTTTTCTTTTGCGGGAAAGTGTAAAAAATTCATAGAAATCAAAAGAAAAGTACATTGAATATTGTTTAACAATGTGGTATCCTTAACAACAGAGAGAGCCCGCTGGCAGGCGGGCAGAATGATTTGGAGGAAAATAATTATGGCTGACCGCATTGTTCTGAACACCATTTCCTACCATGGCCACGGTGCCATTGAGAACATCGTTCCCGAGCTGACCGCCCGCGGCTACAAGAAGGCTTTTGTCTGCTCTGACCCCGATCTGATCAAGTTTGGCGTGACCAAGAAAGTCACCGACCTGCTGGATGCTGCAAACTTCGCCTACGCTGTTTATAGCGAGATCAAGCCCAACCCCACAATCGCCAACGTGCAGGACGGCGTGGCAGCCTTCAAGGCTGCTGAGGCAGACTGCATTGTGACCATCGGCGGCGGCTCCTCCATGGATACCGCAAAGGCCATCGGCATCATCATCAACAACCCCGAGTTCGCGGATGTGCGCTCTCTGGAAGGCGTGGCTCCCACCAAGAAGCACGCTGTGTTCACCATTGCCGTGCCCACCACCGCCGGTACTGCGGCTGAGGTCACCATCAACTACGTCATCACCGATGTGGAGAAGAAGCGCAAGTTCGTCTGCGTGGACACCAACGATATCCCCGAAATCGCTGTGGTCGATCCCGATATGATGTCCTCCATGCCCAAGGGCCTGACCGCCGCCACCGGTATGGACGCTCTGACCCACGCCATCGAGGGCTACATCACCAAGGGCCACTGCACCATCTCCGATATGTTCCATCTGGAAGCCATCAAGCTCATCAGCGAGAACCTGCGCGGTGCCGTGCAGAACACCCCGGAGGGCCGCGAGGGCATGGCTCTGGGCCAGTACATCGCCGGTATGGGCTTCTCCAATGTGGGTCTGGGCATTGTCCACTCCATGGCACACGGCCTGTCCGCTCTGTATGATACCCCCCACGGCGTGGCCTGCGCCATCCTGCTGCCGGTGGGTCTGGAGTACAACAAGACCGTTGCCGGGGAGCGCTACCGCGCAGTCGGCAAGGCCATGGGCGTGAAGGGCATCGACGAGATGAACGATGCCGATGCCGCCGATGCCACCATCGCCGCTGTCAAGCAGCTGAGCGCGGATGTGGGCATCCCTGCAAACCTGCAGGGCATCCTGAAGGAAGAGGACATCCACTTCCTGGCCGAGTCTGCTTTTGCAGATGCCTGCCGCCCCGGCAACCCCCGCGATACCAGCGTGGAGGAGATCGAGGCACTGTATAAGAGCCAGCTGTAATTCGTAAACTGAACAAAGAGGGTCGGGAATGCCGCTTCCCGGCCCCTTTTTGTTCCGGGAAAGGAGCGCTATGAACCTGAATTTCTATACTCTTTGTGTAATTTATCTGGTATATTCCTTTTTGGGCTGGGTAGGCGAGACCGTTGTTGCAACTGCAAAGGGCCGCCGGTTCACCAACCGCGGCGTGGCCTCCGGCCCCTTCTGCTTTGTGTACGGCACGGCAGGGGTGCTCATCACCATCGGTCTGAACGACCAGCGCACCAGCCTGGCGGCACTGTTCTTCGGCAGCATGATCTATGCCACGGTGGTGGAGTGGCTGACCGCCAAGCTGCTGGAACGGATCCACCACCGCCGCTGGTGGGACTACTCCGATAAAAGGTTCAATCTGGACGGCTATGTCTGCCTGCAATACTCCCTGCTGTGGGGTCTGCTGGGCATGGCGGCAGTCCGCTGGGGCAACGACCTGTTGTTCCGGCTCTGCGCCCACCTGCCGCCGCTGCTGTTCCACGCTGTGGTATGGGGCGGCATGGCGCTGGCCGTCCTTGACCAGATCTCTGCCATGGTGGTGGTCAGTCGGTATGCGAACCGCCACCCAAGGCTCGAGCAGCTGAATCGGAAGCTGGGCAGGGGCTCGGAGAGGCTGCGGCAGAAAATTACCGCCAGCGTGGAAAAGCGGATCCAGCGGGCGTACCCTGCTGCGGCTCGTCCGGAGCCTACCACCAGTGCCGAAAAGCAGCTCTCCCTTGCCGACCTGCTCTGGCTCTTTGTCATCGGGGCTTTCCTCGGAGATGTGGTGGAGACCATCTTCTGCCGCATCACCGCCGGGGTCTGGATGAGCCGTTCCAGCCTGGTCTGGGGCCCGTTCAGCGTGGTATGGGGGCTGGCGCTGGTGCTGGCCGCCATCCTGCTGCGGGGCGGCGAACAGAAGAGCGAGAGCCGCATCTTCTGGTTCGGTGTGATCCTGGGCGGTGCGTATGAGTATGTGTGCAGCGCCGTGACAGAGCTGCTGTTCGGCACCGTGTTCTGGGATTACAGCGGCTTCAAGTTCAATCTGGGCGGGCGCATCAACCTGCTGTACTGCTTCTTCTGGGGCATTGCGGCCGTGACCTGGATCCGCTATGGCTACCCGCTGGTGGCAAAGGGGATGAGGGCGGTCAAGCGCAGGATCCGCCCCTGGATGACCGCTCTGCTGGCCGTGTTCATGGCCGTGAACCTTGTGACCAGTGCGTTGGCGCTGGCCCGCTACGATGCCCGCACCAGCGGCGCGGCTCCGGCCAATGCGGTGGATGTGCTGCTGGATGAGCATTTTGACAATGCCCGGATGGAGCGCATCTACCCCAACGCCAAAAAGGTGGAGAAGGCTGGGTAAAAATGCACGATTTTGCTTGCGTTTTGCAGGGGAAACAGGTATAATACTTTTTGGATTAAAAAGGAGAGATTTTATATGCTGATCCCTGTATTATTGTTTATCGTGGGCCTGCTCTGCCTCATCAAGGGCGGCGACTGGTTTGTGGACGGTGCAACCGGCATCGCCCGCCGCTTCAAGGTGCCGGAGCTGCTCATCGGTGCCACGGTGGTGTCCATCGGCACCACCCTGCCTGAGGTCATGGTCTCCACCACCTCGGCCATGACCGGCCACGGCGAGATCGCCTATGGCAACGCCATTGGCTCGGTCATCTGCAACGCGGCCCTGATCGCGGCCATCACCATTGCGGTCCGCCCGGGCAAGGTGGACCCCAAGAGCCTGCGGGTGCCGGTGCTGTTCTTCTTTGTGGCAGCGGCCCTGTATGCGGGCGTGGCCTACACCACCGGCTACTTCAGCCGCCCCATTGGCATTGTGCTGCTGGCAATGTTTGTGGCCTACATGGTCTGCAATGTGCTGGCTATGAAAAACGCCCCCGCCCCGGAAGACGATGAGGACGAGCCGGAAAAGGAAATGTCCTTTGCCAAGGAGATCGGCCTGCTCGTCCTCGGCGCAGCCCTGATTGCTGTGGGCGCAAACCTGCTGGTGGACAACGGCACCCTGATCGCGCAGGCGCTGGGCGTGCCGGAATCCGTCATCGCCCTGACCTTTGTGGCGCTGGGCACCTCTCTGCCTGAGCTGGTCACGGCGATCACCTCGCTGGCAAAGGGCCACGGCTCCCTCTCGCTGGGCAATGTCATCGGTGCCAATGTGTTCAATCTGGTGCTGGTCAGCGGCATGTCCATCACGGTGTCGCCCTTCAGCATCCCGCAGAACTCCACCATCATGGGCATCAATTCCTCTCTGGTCATGGATCTGCCCGTGATGTTCGCGGTCATGCTCCTCCTGACCGTGCCCGCTCTGCTCAAGGGCAGGCTCTCCCGCTGGCAGGGCGTGCTGCTGCTCTGCATCTATGCAGCCTTCTGCGCCGTCCAGTTTGCAATGTAAGCCTCTGCGCCGGAGACCCGGCCCGGCTCCACGCCGGAGCGGGCGCTTTGGGGCAGAAAACCGTTTTGAGAAAGGCATCCTCGTTTACGGGGATGCCTTTTTTCTATCCCCGCAGCAGGGGCTGACCGGAAGCGGCGCTTTCTTAAGAAATCCTTAGAAAAATTTCATGGAAAATGCAGGAAACTGCTGTTATACTAGAACCGAGAATGACAAAAAGGGGAAAAGACCATGGCAGAGCAGACCATTCTGATCGCGGAGGACGATCCGGATATCCGGGACGGCGTGCGCATCTTGCTTTCCGGCGAGGGATACCATATCATCGAAGCCGAAAACGGCACCCGGGCACTGGAGGTGTTCCGCCCGGAGGTCGATCTGGTGATCCTGGATATTATGATGCCGGGCATGAGCGGCCTGCGCGTCTGCGAGGAGCTGCGCAAGCTTTCCACAGTGCCGATCCTGTTCCTCACGGCAAAATCACAGGAGTCCGATAAGCTGCTGGGCCTGACCGCGGGCGGGGACGATTACCTGCCCAAGCCCTTTTCCTTTGCGGAGCTCAGCGCCCGGGTCAAGGCATTGCTGCGGCGGTACTGCGTCTATCAGGGCAAGGGGCAGGCCCCGGCCCGGGCCGAGAACCTGACCCTGTGCAGCCATGGCGTGAAGCTGGCGCTGGACTGCAACCGCGTCTGGGTGGACGGGGAGGAAATCGACCTGACCGAGACGGAGTACAAGATCCTGCGGCTGCTCATGCAGAGCCCCCAGCGCATCTTCCCGGTGCAGGTGATCTACGAGGATGTGTAGCAGGAGCCTTATTTCTACACCTCCAACGGCACCGTGATGGTACATATCCGCAATCTGCGGATGAAGATCGAAAAAGACCCGCAGAACCCCGCCCGTCTGCAGACCATGTGGGGGAAAGGGTACCGCTTTGTGCCCGGGGAGGAGAAGGATCATGCGTAAAAAGCTGGGACTTTCCGGCAAGCTGGTGTTGATGATCCTGTTCTCAGCACTGGCAAGTGCTGTGTTTCTGGTGGGAATGCAGGTCGTGCTGAACAAGGCCCTGTGGCTTTATTTTGACCAGCCGGAAACCCAGCAGCGGGCTGTGGAAAAGCAGGTGCAGGAGCTGCAGAGCTATATCGACCGGCGCGGTCTTTCCAGCCGGGATATCGACAAACTGGACGACTGGTCTGTGCGGAACGGCAGCACGATGTTCATCATCTACGACCGCTCCCGGATGCTCTATTCCTCCTATCCGCTGGTCGCTCCGGTCTATGAGGGGCGGGGAAACGTGACAGAAGCGGTTCCGGCCGTTTCGGCCGAGCACTGGCTCCCGATGTACTCGCTCACCTTTTCGGACAAAGAGACCACCGCCATGTTCTATTACAACGGCGTGGATGCCTATTACGGCAAGGGGTGCGAGATCCTGCTGCTTGTCAGCTTTGCCCTTTTCCCGCTGTTTTTCTTCCTGAGCAGCCGGAAGATCATCCGCTATATCCTCCTGCTCAGCGGGGAGATCCAGGCCATGGAGGGCGGTGACCTTGACCACTCCATCACGATCCAGGGGGATGATGAGCTGGCCCTGCTGGCCACCAGTCTGGATGGTCTGCGTCTGACCCTGCGCCAGCAGCAGGCCGAGGAGGCTCAGGCTGCCGCCAAGGTCAAGAGCCTGATCACCGAGATGTCTCACGACCTGCGCACCCCGCTGACCACCCTGCTGCTCTATACCGAGATCCTGCGTCACCACAAATACGAGACCGAGGCCCAGCAGGATGAATATCTGGCAAAGATCGACGGCAAGGCCCGGCAGATCAAGCAGCTGTCCGACAATCTGTTCGAGTACGCGCTGGTCACCCGGGACACCGTGGTGCAGCTGGATGCCCCGGCCCGCTTCTCCCAGATCTTTGAAGAGCCGCTGGCCGAGATGGTGGAGATGCTGCAGCAGCGCGGCTTTGCCTGTGCGCTGGAGCTGGGCAGCGAGGATGTGCTCCTGACCAGCATCGAGACCATGATGGATAAGATGCACGCAGACTGCAAGATCGAACAGGAGAATGAGCAGTTCACCATGACGCTGCTGTTCCCGGTAGAATAAGACAACCCTCTCAGTCAAAGCCTACGGCTTTGCCAGCTCCCCCGAAGGGGGAGGCGGCATTGCGATGCGATGACGGGGAGGGTCTCTTTTTACACTTTTTCCACCGAACTTAAGCAAGTCTTAAGAAATACCTCCGGCGAATGTTAAGAAAGGCCCGCTATACTGTTGGAAGAAGGGCGGGTGCGGCTTTGCACCCGGCCATAACATCAGGGAGGGGCAACCAATGCTGCGAAAAAACAAACAAACGCCGCAGGAACAGAGCGACCAGGAATTCAATCTGGCGCTGGAAGTGCCTGCAGAACAAAGACCGAAGGGCTGGAGACCTTTTGTAAGGCGCAACTGGAAGCGCATTGCCGCTGCCGCCTGTGCAGCCGCAGTGGCTGGTGCGTTCCTGCTGCCCGGGAAGGGCGCAAAACCGGCAGGCGTAGATACCGCCTATCTGGAAAGCGCGGTGGAGCGCCGGAATATCACAAACGTGTTCAGCGGCTCCGGCACCATTGCCGCCGCCAACACCTACACCGTCAATGCGCTGGTGTCCGGCACCGTGCTCACCGCCGATTTTGCGGTGGGGGACACCATTGAAGAGGGAACGGTGCTCTACACCATCGACAGCTCCAACGCCGCCAACAGCGTGGAAAAGGCCCAGCTCTCGCTGGATCAGGCCCAGCGCAATTACGAGGATGCCGTGGATGCCCAATACGTCCGCAGCACCATCGGCGGCACGCTGGCTTCCTACAAGGTGGCGGTGGGCGATGTGGTCACCGCCGGGCAGGAGGTGGCCACTGTGCGGGATGCCTCCACCCTGCTGCTGACGCTGGAATTCCCGGCAGCAGATGCGGCGAACTTTACCGTGGGGCAGGCCGCACAGGTCACGCTGGACGGCACCTTTGAGGCAGTCTCCGGCACCGTGCGCTCTGTCTCCGGTGCGGATGCCCTGAACAGCGGGAACCTGCTGGTGCGCACCGTGACCATTGCGGTGAACAACACCGGCAGCCTGACCACCGCGCAGGCCGCAACGGCCAGCGTCAACGGGGTCAGCGCACTGGCATCGGCAAAATTCAGCTACCAGAACGAGCAGAGCATCACCGCCTCCACCGGCGGCACCGTGACCGCCCTCTGCGTGAAAGAGGGCTCCTCTGTCAGCGCCGATACCGCGCTGGTCAGGATCTCCGGCAAGGAGCTGACCAAGCAGGTGCAGAACGCCTCCGATAACCTGCGCAGTGCCCAGATGTCCATGGAGGACACCGAGGATCAGCTGAACAACTATACCATCCCCTCGCCCATCAGCGGCACGGTCATCTCCAAGGAGGTCAAGGCGGGCGACACCGTGAGCAATACTGCAGGCAGCACCAGCCTGTGCACCATCTACGACCTGAGCTATCTGCAGATGACGGTGAATGTGGACGAACTGGAGATCCTCTCCATCAAGGAGGGGCAGAGTGTGACCATCACCGCGGATGCCATCTCTGACCGCACCTTTACCGGCGTGGTCACCAGCGTATCCAAGGCGGGCACCACGGCAGGCGGCACCACCACCTATCCCGTCACCATCCGCATCGACGATACCGGCGACCTGCTGCCCGGCATGAATGCCACCGCCGAGATCACGACGGCCAGCACTGAGAACGCGCTTTCCATTCCCAATGCCGCTGTGGTGCGGGGCAATTATGTGCTGGTGACCAGGGATTCCCCCAGCGCTGCCAACGCCGACCCCAGCATGACCGCCCCGGAGGGCTATGTCTATATCAAGGTGACCACCGGCACCAGCGATGATGATTACATCGCCGTAACAAGCGGCCTGCAGGAAGGCGACACCGTAGCCTACACCGCCAGCAGCACCGCCTCTGTCAGCGCTGACGGACAGATGGAGGAGATGATGGTGGTCGGCGGGCCCGGTCAGGGCGGCGGTGGAAGCGGCGGCCCGAACGGTGGCGGTGCACCGGGAGGTGGCCCGCAATGAGCGCTCTGATCGAATTTGAGGATGTGTGCAAATATTACCGGATGGGTGACACCACGGTAAAAGCCGCCGACCACATCAGCATGAAAATTGAAAAGGGCGAGTTCGTGGCCATCGTGGGCCAGTCCGGCTCCGGCAAATCCACCTGCATGAACATCATCGGCTGCCTGGATGTGCCCACAGCGGGCAGCTACCGGCTCAATGGCCGGGAGGTGGGCAACATGTCCGGCAATGAGCAGGCCGAGGTGCGCAACGAGATGCTGGGCTTCATCTTCCAGCAGTATAACCTGCTGCCCAAATTGAATCTGCTGGAAAACGTGGAGGTGCCGCTGATCTATGCGGGCGTGCCCCGTGCAGAGCGCCGCCGCCGGGCCCGCGAGGCACTGGAGCAGGTGGGGCTGGGCGATAAGCTGAAAAACAAGCCCAGCCAGCTTTCCGGCGGCCAGCAGCAGCGCGTCTCCATTGCCCGGGCGCTGGCCGGGAATCCGGCGGTCATTCTGGCCGACGAGCCCACCGGCGCGCTGGACAGCCACACCGGCCGCGAGGTGCTGGGAATGCTGCAGGACCTGCATGGGCAGGGCCATACCGTGGTGCTCATCACCCACGACAACTCCATTGCCGTGCAGGCCCAGCGCATCATCCGGCTGGAGGATGGCCGCGTGGTCTACGACGGCGATGCCCGGGCACCGGAGGCCATCGTTCAGCCGACACTGAACTTCGAACCGGCAGAACAGGAGGGGGACGCATGATCTACGAGACCTTCCGCGAAGCAGTCAAGAATATCTGGAGCAACAAATTCCGCACCGTTCTGACCATGCTGGGCATCATCATCGGTGTCACGGCGGTCATCGTCATCGTGGGCTTGGGCAATGGCATGACCCAGAGCATCAAGGACAGCTTTTCTGAGATGGGGACCAATGTCCTCAGCGTCCAGATCACGGGTCGCGGCTCCCGCACTGTGACCGTGCAGCAGCTGTACGATATCGTGGACAGCCACCCGGAGGTGTTCACTGGCATGTCGCCCACCACCACGCTGGACAGTACCGTGAAGGTGGATACCACCACCTATGGCTATACGAGCGTCAAGGGCGTGAGTGAGACCTACCTGGATATGATGGGGCGCACGCTGGCCCAGGGCCGGGGCCTGACCTATGTGGACATCACGGACAATAAAAAGGTCTGCGTGGTGGGCGATTACATTGCCCGCGCGGCCTACGGCGGCGACGCCATCGGCCAGACCATCAAGATCGGCAGTGAGAGATTTACCATCGTGGGCGTGCTGGAAGCCAATGTCAGCAGTACGACCGATCAGGAGGGCACCGACGATGACATGATCTTTGTGCCCTATACCACCGCCCAGCGCATCAGCAAGACCAGCGCCAGCGCCTACGGCGTGGTTCTGGTGAGCGATGAACTTGCCGATGAGGGCAAGAATCTTCTGGTAAAAGGGATCGAATCCATCCTCCACGCGGAGGACGGCTATTTCATCACCAGCCTGAGCGAGATGCTGGAGACCATGACCAGCATGATCAACATGGTGGTGGCGATCCTGACCGCCATTGCAGCCATCTCCCTGCTGGTGGGCGGCATCGGCATTATGAACATTATGATGGTGTCCGTCACCGAGCGCACCCGGGAGATCGGCATTCGCAAGGCGCTGGGTGCCAAGGAACGCAGCATTCTTGCCCTGTTCGTCACTGAGGCGGCCACCACCTCCGCGCTGGGCGGCCTGCTTGGCATTGCACTGGGCTATCTGTTCAGCGCTCTGGCCAACCGGGTGCTCCGGCTGCTGGTGTCGGATATGGAACTGACGGTGGCCCCCTCCATGACCTCGGTGCTGGTGGCCTTTGGCATTTCGGTGGGCATCGGTGTACTGTTCGGCTACCTGCCTGCCAAGCGCGCCGCAAGGCTGAACCCCATTGAAGCATTGAGATATGATTAAACCTCTCACCGCTTCGGTCTGGCTTCGCCAGCGCCTTGCGGAGCTCCCCTGGCAGGGGAGCCTGGAATAGAGGAAACACGATCTTAAGGAGAATCTTCCATGAAAAAAAGAATCCTTTCCCTTTTGCTGGCGGTGAGCATCGCCTGCTCGATGCTGGTGGTGCCGGCAAATGCCGCTGCCAGCAATGCGGCGGTGCAGACTGCCGTGACGCTGGGCGGCTTGACCAGCGAACAGGCCTCCGCCCTGAGCACCGCCCTGACCCGGGGCCAGCTGGCAAAGCTGCTGGTGGCATTCTCGGCCTACCGGGAGAGCGCCGCCACGCAGGGGAACACCGGCACCCTGTTCACCGACGTGGACAGCGGGAACGAATATGCCCCCTATATCCGCATTGCCGTCCAGCAGGGGTGGCTCAGCGGCTATACCGATGGTTCTTTCCGGCCCGACAACGGCGTGACGCTGGAAGAGGCCTGCACCGCCGCCCTCAAGCTGCTGGGCTATGATGTTACTACCCTGAGCGGCAGCTTCCCGGCGGCACAGCTCAACAAGGCCAGCAGCCTGGGCCTGCGGGCCGGTTTGAGCGCCGTGCAGGGGCATGGCCTGACCCTGGAAGATGCCGCTGTGCTCTTCTATAATGCTCTGACGGCCAGCACCGCTGAGAACCAGACCTATGCCGCCACGCTGGGCTTTACCGTGACGGATGGCCGGATCGACCTGTCCTCAGTGCTGCTCAGCAGTGTGGAGGGCCCCTTTGTGGCCGATGGCACCACCCAGCTGCCCTTTGCCCCGGCGGCGGTCTACCGCAATGATACCGTGGCCACAGATGCCGCTCTGAATGCCTACGATGTCTACTATTACAGCGCCAGCGCCAGAACGGTCTGGATCTACTCCCGCAAGGCGGCGGGCCGCATCACGGCGGTCTCGCCCAGCGCCAGCGCCCCCACCAGTGTGACAGTGGCAGGCACCAGCTATACACTGGCTTCCTCGGCAGCGGCATCGGTCCTCTCATCCCTCAACGGCGGCGGAGTGGGGCAGGTGGTCACCCTGCTGTTGGGCATGAACAACGAGGCGGTGGCCGTTCTGACTGGCGAGGAAGCCGACAGCGTGTTCTATGGCGTGGTGCAGACTTCTTCCCGCAGCCTGACCGAGGAAAACGGCGCGGATGTGCTCCAAAGCGTGCAGATGGCCTGTACCGATGGCGTGACCCGCACCGTGAATGTGGATAAGAGCCTGAATTTCCCCACCGGCTGGCTGGTGAAAATCACCGTCAACGCCGACGGTGAGAACGTGGAGACCCTGAGCGGCCAATCGGTCAGCGGCACCATCCGTGCGGACGGCACCGCGCTGGGCGATGCGGCCCTTGCTTCGGATGTGGAGATCCTGGATACGACAGCGGAGGGGTTGGCTGGGACAGTAAGTCCCAGCCGCCTATCGGGGGTGACACTTTCTGCCTCGGATGTCCGTTACTACACCGTGGATGGGAACGGTGCCATTGACCGGCTCATTCTGAACGATGCCACCGGCGACCTGTGGACCTACGGTGTGCTGGATGATGTGACCAACCTCATCAGCACCGCAGCCAGCTCCACCACGAACACCGGCTCCGGCTCGTCCACCTCCAACACCACCGGTTCCAGCGCCTCTGACCTTGTGGCCGGTGCGGTGGAAAGCGTGATGCCCTCCACCAGCACCCTGCTGTATGGGCTGGTCGATGGCAGCATCGGCAGCACCCTGTGGGAGAGTGTGACCAGCAGCACCGCCAGCCTGGCAAGCTATCTGCTCAAGATTGGTGCCAACAGCACCACGGGCGTGGTCAGCTCGGTGCTGGATTACCTGAGCAGCGGCGCGAACTATGTCTGCTACGTCAACGGTGAGCAGACCACCTATAAGACCAGCGTGAAGTATCCCGTGCTGGCAGGCGGTATCTCGGTGCGCAAGACTGCTTCCGGCAGTGTGGGCACCATGGCCCAGCTGCTCCCGGTCACGGTGGATCAGCTGGGGGCGGCCTCCGTGCGGAGCGGCTCCACCCGCTATGAGACTGCCGATGATATGCAGGTATATCTGTGGTACAAGGGCAAGTATTACGCCACCACCCTTTCCCAGATCAATGCCGAGGATTACAGCCTCATCGGCTGGTACGATGCCCACGGCAGCGCGGCGGGCGGAAAGATCCGCGTTCTTGTGGCCGTGAAAAAAGACTGACCGCGTCTCCGGCAGGCTGTGAAATGGGACGAAATCCGGTCATAAAAAGGCAGTTAGGCGACATTTTTCACGAATTATCCATTGAAATTCTCCCCCGGGGATGATATGATAGACCTGTTCCTGTGCGGCAAAAGGCCGGGAACGAAATCTGAAGTGGGAGAATTTTGTGCCAGATGCAGAAAAAGAAGATTTATCAGCTGGCTGCGGCCATCGTTCTTGTGGTGATCGTGGCAGCTGCTTTGATCCTGACAGGGATGCGGAAAAGCACCCCTGTGTCCGAGGCGCAGGCCAGCTCTGTGCCGTCCTCCGCTCTGCCCGGCGGGGAAGCTGAGGGGCCCTCCAGCGCCGCCGCCTCCAGTGAGAGCGCCGTCAGCAGTGAGGTGACGGAAGAATCCCCGGTTTCGTCCTTTTTGGAACAGCTGGAAGAGGAACTTGGCATTTCCTCTTCGGAGACAGCTTCGTCCAGTGAGGTCTCCTCTTCCGCCAGCGCAGGCAAGGCGGACAGCGTGAGCTCCGCAGTGTCCGGTTCCAGCGCCGCACACTCGGTGCCTGCCTCCTCTGCGGCTTCCGGCAGCCATGCGGCCAGCAGTCAGGCCCCCGGCAGCAGCCATGCCTCCAGCAGCAGCCATGCCTCCAGCAGCTCCGCTGCTTCGGAGAATGAGGTGGATGCCAGGATCGACAGCTACATCCGCCAGCTGCAGAACCTGAAGAAGCAGACGGAATCCAAGCTCTACGGCGTGATCTACGAAGCCTACGATGAGTATATCTCCCACCCGGTGGAGGAGCGCAATCTGGGGATGAAGGTCTCCATCGTGGTGTCCAAGACCGCCAAGCTGACCAGTGTTCAGGGCGAGTGTGACAAGGAGTTCAATGCCATCCTGAAAGAGCTGCGCCAGTACCTGCGGGACAATGGCCGTGACCAGAGCGTTGCGGATCAGGCAGAGCAGGAGTACAAGAAGATGAAGTCCGACCTGACCAGCGAGCTGACCGGCATTGTCTATAACAGTGCGGTGGGCAGCGGCGATGGCGGCAAATGGATCCAGGAACACATTGAGCATAAGCGCTGAAATAGATAAGAGCCGTGCAGTTCAAACGCTGCACGGCTCTGCTTTTTTGTTACTGCACACGCTTTAACGCTGTGTTGATGAGATCGGCAAACTGCTCCAGACGTTCCCGGAGCTGGACAATGGAATCGATGTCGCTGTCGGAAATGACACTGACGGGAGCCGAAAGACTGTTGACACCGGCTTCCAGTGTGCCGCTCAGGGCTGCGTTGACACCGTGGGCGGGGATCTCCACATGCACATCCACGGGGATGGTGTCATCGAAGAGCAGGGACTTCAGCGGCAGGCCCACCACGAGGACAGCCGCGTCCTCCCCCTCAGACGGGAACTGATAGTAGGTGTAGTCCTTTTTGGCATAATCGGGGTGGACGATGCACTGGCGGCTAAGGGTCATGGTATAGCCGGACATCTCCTGCATGGCCACCTGCGTGTTGGGCACGCCGAGGATCTTTGCCAGCTGGGTCTGCGTGATGTAGTCGGGCAGAGACCACTCCGGCAGGAACGCACCCACCAGCGGCGCGCTGTCCGCGATGGAATCCCGCAGGGTGCGGTAAAGCCGCCCGGCATCAAAGTAGGTGTCGTTGGCATCGATATAGAGGTCGGTGAAAAAGTCGGTGCCGCCGGTCTCGGCGCGGGCAAGCCCGCCGGAGGGGTACAGGTACAATTGCAGCTGCCCCGGCGAATACAGCCCGGCCACATCGCCGGAGGTTGCACCCACCTGCTTCAGAATATTGTACAGGGCCGGGGTACTGGAACTGTCCTGTGCGGTGATGTTATAGCTGAACTCAAAGGCCGCCCCCTTTTGTAAGGCACGGACTTTGCTGTTGACCAGACTGAAAAGGACCAGCGCAGCCACCAGACACACCGCCAGAATGCAGGCCACCACTGTGACCACGGCGCGGGAACGCTTTTTGGAAGATTTCATGGCAGAACCTCCTGTTCTCTTTATAAGGAATACGATCCAGAGCTTAAAAATCGTTCAAGATGGCTCTGATTCTTTCATAATTTATTTGCAGGCCGCCACAAAGGCATCAAAGATCCCCTGCATGGCGGGGTCGGCAGCGCTGAGCCACTCAGGGTGCCACTGCACGCCCAGGCAGAACTTTGCGTCCGGCTTCTCAATGCCCTCCACGATGCCGTCCTCGCTCAGGGCCGACAGCACAAGGCCGGGGGCGACCTTGTCCACCGCCTGATGGTGCTGGCTGTTGACCAGAACGGTATCCTGCCCCAGAATGCGGGAGAGCAAGGTGTCCCGCCGCACGGTGACGGTGTGGATCTTGCCCCAATGGTCGTTGTGGGGGACGTGCTCAAAGGGTTTGATGTCCTGATACAGATCGCCGCCCAACGCAACATTCACCAGCTGGATGCCCCGGCAGATGGCCAGCACCGGCTTGTCGGCGGCAAGGAAGGCGCGCAGCAGCAGCGGCTCGGCGGTATCCCGCAGGACGTTGGGCTCACCGCAGGCAGGGATGCGCTCCTGCCCGTAGAATTTCGGGTCGATATCGCCGCCGCCCGGCAGCAGCAGGCCGTCACAGGCCAGCGCATCCTGCACGGCCTTTTCGGGGTCGTCCAGCTCGATCCAGCGCATCTCTGCCCCGGCCCGGGCAAGGCTTTCGGGATATTTTGCGTGGGCCTCTGCCAGCAGCTGGTTCGGCACCATGCGCGGCATTGCAATCGTAATAGCAGCAGACATTGTAGAAACTCCTTTTTACGTCAACAGAAAAACCCCGGAACATTCGTTCCGGGGTTTCTGGCGGAAAGATGGGGATTCGAACCCCAGAACGCTTTTGACACGTTACACGATTT
>OMGN01001198.1_pt1 | contig 15081 bp, 8 predicted proteins | sample 1674111 | NCBI WGS metagenome assembly OMGN01 (sample SAMEA103958143, study PRJEB25191) | human gut metagenome | biome: human-associated habitat [ENVO:00009003]; feature: intestine environment [ENVO:2100002]; material: feces | place: Germany | collected 2013/2015
CAACGTTCCAAGCGTGCGGTAACGGCTTGCGCCTTCTGTTCAAAACGCTCTACCTGCAAAGCCGACAACCAAGAATGAACAGTCAGTTTCGGAAGGGAAGCAAGGATGGAATAGCAAGGAGGATATATCTCCGCCTGTTGCAACTCATCATAACGCTGCCGGACATTGTCAGTGCAGCGCAATAATAGTTGAGGAACAATATCACCGTTCGTATGATACACCTCGCAGTCCGAACCTCCCACCACATACAGGATAACATTATCATAGGTTTTATCCCGGTCGTGTCCATGACGAAACCAGTCCGAAGCCTGCGTATGCAACTCGACGTTACCTACCCAAAGCGTACCGTCTATTTTTAATTTCGCGTTAAAGAAGTCGGGGCCTGCATCAGTATTCGGCAAACCGGGTTCTATCACTTCGACCGGCTGTCCGGAGGTCGTCTGGAGTGGCATTAAAGGAAATATCTTATGCTTCCAGACGTAATGCAGCAATTGTTCCATTGTTAACAAGACGTTAATGTTGTGTACAAATGTAAGAAAAAGATTACCTTTGCGACGTATAGTTTGTTGATAAACTGAATAAAAACCAAAGAAACAATGAAAATAGCACTAATCGGTTACGGAAAAATGGGCAAGGAGATTGAGAAAATCGCCTTGAGCCGCGGACACGAAATTGTCAGCATCATCGATATCAATAACCAGGAGGATTTTGAATCGGACGCATTCAAGAGCGCCGACGTTGCCATAGAGTTTACCAATCCAATGGTAGCCTATAACAATTATATGAAAGCTTTCAAAGCCGGCGTAAAATTGGTTTCGGGCAGTACGGGCTGGCTGGAGGAGCACGGCGAAGAGGTCAGGAAACTCTGTACCGAAGGCGGCAAGACACTGTTCTGGTCATCCAACTTCAGTTTGGGGGTAGCCATATTCTCGGCTGTCAACAAATACCTGGCAAAGATTATGAACCGTTTCCCCGCTTATGACGTAACGATGAGCGAAACGCATCATATACATAAGCTGGACGCTCCAAGCGGCACTGCCATTACCCTTGCCGAGGGTATTTTGGAAAACCTCGACCGCAAAGACCGTTGGGTGAAAGGCACGCTGCAAGCACCGGACGGAAGCGTATCGGGCTCTGCCGAATGTGCAGCCGACGAGCTGCCTGTCAGCTCTATCCGCAAAGGAGAAGTACCGGGCATTCACAGCATCCGCTATGATTCCGAGGCGGACAGCATCACCATCACCCATGATGCCAAAAACCGCAGCGGCTTTGCCTTAGGAGCCGTATTGGCTGCAGAATATACCGCCGGCAAACAAGGTTTCTTAGGTATGAGCGATTTATTCCCATTTTTAAAAGACTAAAGTAGTATGAGAAAAGCAACACGCGCCCAATGGATTAAGTTCGGCATAATCACCTTACTTTATCTTATTTTCCTTGTCTGGGTAAAAAGTTGGTGGGGACTGGTTATCGTTCCTTTCATATTTGACATTTATATCAGTAAAAAGATACCTTGGGGATTTTGGAAGAAATCCAAGAATCCGGCAGTACGCGGTATCATGAGTTGGGTGGACGCCATTGTTTTCGCTTTGGTAGCGGTCTACTTTGTAAATATCTACATATTCCAGAACTATCAGATACCTTCATCTTCACTGGAGAAATCATTGTTGGTAGGCGACTTCCTTTACGTAAGCAAGATGAGTTACGGTCCGCGCGTACCGAATACACCGCTCTCCATGCCGCTGGCGCAACATACGCTGCCGATATTCAATACCAAATCGTACATTGAATGGCCGCAATGGAAATATAAACGCGTACCGGGCTTCGGAAAGGTGAAACTGAACGATATTGTCGTGTTCAACTTTCCAGCAGGCGATACGGTAGCGCTCAACAGGCAGCAAGAAGACTTTTACAGTCTGGCTTACAGGGAGGGACAACGTGTATATCCCAATAAAATCAATATGGACAGCCTGACGCGCGACCAGCAGCGTACCGTCTACGACCTCTACTATAATGCCGGTCGCAATCTGATCCGTACCAATCCGCAAATGTATGGCGATATTGTAGTACGTCCAGTGGACCGCCGCGAGAATTATGTAAAGCGTTGCGTCGGTTTGCCGGGAGATACCTTGCAGATAAAGGATACACAAGTGTATATCGATGGAAAAGCCATTGAGAATCCGGAAGATATGCAGCTCAACTATTTTGTGCAGACCACGGGTCCGTACATACCGGAAAATATGTTCCGCGAACTGGGAATCAGCAATGACGACCAGATATTGATGACCGATGACTTCAATTATGAGGAAGGGCTTATGCAGATGGGGCTGGACCGCCGTGATGCCCAAGGCAGGCTGACTCCCGTTTATCACTTGCCTCTTACCAAGAAAATGTACGATACGCTTATCGGCAACAAAAAGTTGATCAGCCGTATCGTTATGGAACCGGAAAACCTATCGGGACAGATGTATCCGCAAAATCTCCATACAAAGTGGACGCGAGACAACTACGGTCCTATATGGATACCGGAAAAGGGTGCTACCATTACTTTGACCAAAGACAACTTACCGGTTTATGAACGTTGTATCGTTGCCTATGAAGGCAATACACTGGAACAAAAACCGGACGGCATCTATATCAACGGAGAAAAGACGGACACCTACACTTTCAAGCTGGATTATTACTGGATGATGGGCGATAACCGCCACAATTCTCTCGATTCCCGTTATTGGGGCTTTGTACCGGAAGACCACGTGGTAGGCAAACCTATCGTCGTTTGGCTGTCGTTAGACAAAGACCGCGGCTGGTTCGACGGAAAAATCCGTTGGAACCGAATCTTCAAATGGGTACATTGATACAGTAATTAAGAGTTAGCGATTGGTACATACCATGAGAGGAAGGAACCGGAAGATTGCAGCTACTATAACAGGAGTGATACTGATAGTGGTATTGCTCCGGAGCTGTGTTGCGACTTCCTATTTAATACCTTCCTCGGGAATGGAGAATTCACTGTATCGCGGCGAACGTATCTTAGTAAACAAATGGAGCTACGGGCTACGGCTTCCTTTTATGAGTTTATGGGGTTATCACCGTTGGACGGATAAGCCTGTGCGCAAGGACGACATTCTTGTATTCAACAATCCCGCCAACCTTTCACAAGCAGCAATCGATCAAAGAGAAATATTCATCAGCCGTTGTTTGGGAGTACCGGGAGATACTTTGTTGGTAGATTCGCTATTTTCCGTAATTCCTTCGGAAAAGAATGCCCCCGACCAGAAATATCTTTATATGTATCCCCGAAAAAAAGAAAAGCAGCTGGACTCCTTACTCACTATTCTTTCCATCCGCCCCAACACGTTGTTGGGGCAAGATACGGCAAAGAATGTACGCAGTTTCAGCCGATATGAATATTATTTATTGGAACAGGCCTTAGGAGCCAATAACTGGATAGAACCCGCCGATACAGAAGATTCCGTTGAAGCACTGAAACCGCTCATTATTCCCGGTAAAGGAAAAGCCGTACGCGTATATCCCTGGAATATGACACTGCTGCGAAACACACTGGTACTGCATGAACAGAAACGGGCGGAAATCAAAAACGATACATTATACATAGATGGAAAACCTGTACAGCATTGTTATTTTACGAAAGATTACTATTGGGTTAGCGCTAACAACTCCATAAATCTGTCAGACTCCCGCCTGTTCGGCCTTGTACCCAAAGACCATGTTATCGGTAAGGCAGCCCTCATATGGTTTTCCAAAGAACAGGAAACGGGACTTTTCAATGGTTACCGTTGGGACAGGATGTGGAAAAGGGTGAGATGATTTTTTAATATTTAATTCTTAATTCTCAATTTAAATGACTGTCTATCTTTCTTCCGCCTATCTGGCTCCGGTTGAATACTACACCAAGTTGTTGGCATACGGCCAGGTGTATATCGAACAGCACGACCATTATACCAAACAAACGTATCGTAACCGCTGCACCATTGCCGCACCGGACGGAGCACTCGCCCTTTCCATCCCTACGGTCAAGCCCGACACTTTAAAATGCCCGATGCGCGATATCCGTATCTCCGACCATGGCAATTGGCGCCATTTACACTGGAATGCCATTGAATCGGCATACAACCATACCCCGTTCTTTGAATATTACAAAGATGACTTCCGCCCTTTTTATGAAAAGAGATATGAGTTTTTAGCCGATTTCAACGAAGAACTCTGCCATCTCATCTGTTCGCTGATAGATATACAGCCCGTCATGAAACGTACCTCAGAATATAAAACCGAGTTTGCTCCCGGCGAAACAGACTTCCGCGAGCGTATTCATCCTAAGAAAGACTTCCGCCTGGAAGACCCGGATTTCTCCCCGCAACCTTACTATCAGGTATTCCAAGAAAGACACAGTTTCCTGCCTAATCTGAGCATTATCGATTTGCTGTTCAATATGGGACCGGAAAGTTTATTGATACTACAACAAAGTAATCAATAAGTTACTATTTTGAGAACTTCTGCAAAAACTCTGCTAAATTTTCTCCTTCTGCCAAATTTAATTTTTTGCGCAAACGATAACGACTAATCTCCACACCACGCAAAGAAATATTCAATAGTGGAGCTATCTCTTTAGAAAGCAAATTCATCTTTATATAAGCACAAAGCATTTTATCTTTATGGTTCAATTCCGGATAAGCCGCTTCTAACCTTTGAAAGAAATTATGATGTACCGTATCAAAAGTACTTTGAAAGGCTTGCAAGTCATCATCGTGCTCAATATTCGTCTCTATTTGTCCCAACAGTCGAAGTGCCTTACGACGCAATGAAACAAGATTTTCTTCACTGATAGAATGCGAAATGCCCAACACTTCTTTTTTGATTTCTAATAGCATTTCATTTTTCCGTACAATATTTAATGTACTACGAATTAATTCCTCAGACTTATATCGTAATTCAGACTGTAATTTTTCTTCTTTTAAAGAATTAATTTTCTGATCTTTTAAATCGCTCTCTTTTTTAAACTCTTGTTTTTGTCGATAAAGTTCAAATTCTTTTTGCATAAGCAAACGTTTCCGTCCGGCCACAAGTCTATGATAAACATAAAACAACATTAGTATTATAAGACAAGCATACAATAAATAACTCCACCAAGTACGATACCAGGGCGGTAATATCTCAAAAGAAAAAGATGTTGTTACCGGTTCTTTCTGATCGATACTCGTACGAACATAAAATGTATACTTCCCTTCAGGCAAAGCTGCATATTCTTTAGTAGTACTTCCTCCGAATTGGCTCCAAGGCTCAGAGAATGGTCCTTCCAATCTGCAAGAGTACAATAAAACAATAGATTTATCATAATTATTAGCGCAATACTCTATACGAATAGAATTATGCTTATATGGAATCTTTAAATACTTATCATGGGGAAGATAATTATGCCCATATATTAAAGAATCTTCCACTCCTCGTAAATATACATATCTAATTTGTAAGTTTAACGGGTATTTTTTTATCCGTTCCTGTTTGAAATGTAATGAGGAAAAGCCTTCTTCCATGCCAATTATTGCTTCATCTTCAGATATGACATTAATATCCTCAAAGTCTTCTATCAAACAATCTTTAAAATAAACTTCATTCCCATTACGATAGTATTGCTTTTGTCCGGAATCATATCGTAGTAACTTAAGTGCACCATCTACCGTATACCAAATATTCAGTAAGGAATCCTGCATAATATATGTATAGGCCGTCCTACCATCTAATTTATTCTCTAAAGAATCATATCTTTCTAAACAATCTCTTAGTTGATTATAACGAAAGAGCCCTTGACGAGATGCGATTACAATCTCGTGATTAATGGAATTTATACATACATTATCACCCGCAGGTAATTCTTCAAAGTTATAGCATTTTTCCTTTATAATAGAATCTCCATCTACAGACAAAAGAATACGATGTAACCCGCCTTCTTTATTAGCAGTCCACAAAGCATTGGTCAACGGCTCTATATATAGACTTTTAGAAGAATACATACGCCCTGACACTTTTTTGTCAACCTGCCAGCGAGTACCAACTTTCTTTAATATATAAAATCCAGTATAGGTAGCCACTAATAGCTTATCTTTCAGCCGTAACGATTTCACCCACCATCCTCCACGTATATTGGGTATAATATAAAATTCATTATCATCTAATACTCCTAAAGAGTTACTTCCCGCACAGAATAACTTGTCATCATAGACAGATAATGAATAAATTTGCCCTACCATTCCCTCAAGAGGCTTTATTTCTTGCTCTTTATTCAGTTCTAAAGGATAATCTGCAATAAAAACACCTTGATTCGTTCCTAAATAAAGCTTATTTTTGTATAAACATGAAGTATACCCACTTCCTATTGGCGTACTATTTTGAAAAGCAGGTGAATGTAAATGAACACAATCAATGCCGTTGTCTAATCCCAACCAAAGATTTTCTTCTCTATCAAAAAACAAAGAAAGTATAGCTTTATTTTGCAAACCGTTATGCGTAGAAATATGTTCGGTACTCCCTGTATCCAAATCCAATAATAACAAACCATTCTGAACTGTTCCCAATGCTAATAAAGACCCTTTCATCGTAGCGCAGCGAAGCCGGTTTTTTTTCAAGAATTCATCTGCGGTCGAACGAAACGGAACAAATGTACCATTCTCATAGAGAAACAATCCATGCTGATTACTCACTAATAAGAGTTTATTTTGATAAGGGAATATGCCAACAATCCTTTTAGACATATTATTTATATATGATGTAGAATTCGGTAACTGCAACAATGTATCACCATTTAAAACTGACAATCCATTTCCAGCTACATAGAGACGCTTATCTACCAAAGCAGAATAAATTATGTCACGACAAGCTATTTGATGAAGACGTTCTTTCTCTAGATAAAAAATAGCATGATCTGACTGAAAATATATTCTATTGCCAGCAATATGTATATTCCATATATTACCTATCATATGCTTATCAATACTGTCTGAAAGACAAACATAATCTAAACGCCCTAATTTATTCGGAACAAAATAACCAAATTGTTGAAGGCCGCCTACATAAATACGTCCATCCTCTCCAGCTTTTACAGTACGCATCTTTGCATTGTGAATAGGGTAAACAGCCCAATTTACTCCATCAAACTCTAACAATCCTTTGTTGTTGGCAAAATACATCCAACCGGTTTTACTCTGCATTATCATCCAATTCTGAGAGGCTGCCTTATACGAATGACGGGCATAATTTGTAATCGCACGTTGCCAACTGGCTTTGGCCGGCAAGCACAATAGTAATAATATATAAAAAAACATCAATCTCCTCATAATATTAGATTAGTCTTACTTCTACAGAGCAAAAATAATAATAAAGAAAGAGCTTATCAATAAAATAAAGTAAAAACATATAACCTACTCAAAAATCGGGAAGTCAGACGTATTATTTATTTTATATAAATCACTATTTATCAATAATATATAAAACACAAAAGAAAGTATTGATGTAGTTAATAACACCTTAAGAGAAACTTTTGATGTAGTAGCTCATCACACATCTATCACTATAGAGTCCTATTTTTGTTCCATGCAAATGCAAAATTATAATTAATTAAATCTATGTATCATGAGAAAAAAAATCTTCTCCCGGGAAGTTATACAGCTACTGTCTCTATGCTGTATGTTTTTCCTTTTTAGTGCAGAAACCTTTGCTCAAAACAGTATTAGTATCAAAGGCAAGGTTATAGATGCAACAACTAATGAAAGCCTCATTGGTGTTTCTATCCAAGAGAAAGGAACTACTAATGGCGCCATCACTGATATGGATGGCAATTATTCATTGCGAGTAGCCAATGAATCTACTATTATCTTCTCTTATATTGGATACCAAACAGTAGAATTACCATCATCCGCTGCACAAGGGATCATTAAATTAAAAGAAGATAGTGAAACCTTGCAGGAAGTTGTTGTTGTAGGTTATGGTGTACAAAAGAAAGTCAATTTGTCTGGTTCCGTATCGGCCATTGACGGTGATCAGATTGCAGCCAAACCTTCTTCTGATGTTATGTCGGCCTTGCAAGGTGAAATGCCAGGAGTCGCTATCCTGCGTAATAGCGGTCAACCCGGTAGTGAATCATCCGGTATGCGTATCCGTGGTTTTTCTTCCGCCAATTCCACGTCGACATTAGTGTTAATTGATGGTGTAGAAGGAGATATGACTTTATTAAATCCTAATGATATTGAGTCCATTTCCGTTCTAAAGGATGCCGCTTCTTGCGCTATATATGGCGCCCGCGCAGCGGCTGGCGTTGTATTAATCACAACAAAAACAGGAGAAGAAGGAAAACCAAGAATCAGCTATAACGGCTATTTCGCTTTCAACACTCCTGGAAACATGCCAGAACGCTTGCCTGCTTGGGAAGAACAATATTTCATTGACCAAAGTCGTATTGCCGCCAGTGGCGCGCCTGAATGGACTGCAGAAAAAGCATCATGGGTTGGAAATCCAAACTTCAATTACCGTCCACTGTCTAATGGACGTTGGGACTATTTTGATGCTTACAACTGGTTAGATGAAGGAACTAAAGATTTTACTACACAACAGAGCCATGCAGTATCTGTAAGCGGTGGTAGCAAAAATATCAAGTATATGTTATCAGCCAATTTTTTCACCAAAAATGGTTTACTAAAATATGGACCGGACAGCAGTGACCGCTATAATTTACATGCCAAAATAGATACACGCATTAACAAATACATAGATTTAGGTATTAATGTACAATACCAATCTAGAACAATAGAATCACCAGCTACCGGCGCCGATGATATATTTAAAATGTTATATGGTAATCGCGGACGTCAACCGGTCTATGTTCCCACTAACTATATCGATGTAATGGATGAAAGCGGTAGCATTTATAATGGAGATTTACACAAGAATCCAATTGACATTATGCAACATGGTGGCGGTAAAGATACGAAATATGAAGCGTTCATCGGTAAAGCTAATTTGACCATAAAAGATTTTATCAAAGGACTACGCATTAATCTAAGCGCATCTCGTAAGGCCGGCTATAGTTCAGAAGCTACGGTTAAACGTACGCTTTTGTGGTACGATAGAGTGCATGTCAAAGAACAACAAAAATACGAAACTAACAATTCTCTGAATAAGAAAAAAAGTTCTAACTATCATGATGTATTGGAAGCGACTGTAAACTATACTTTCGATTTGCAAGGCATACATAACTTCAACATCTTAGCAGGTACATCTTATGAAAATTATCGTAATGATGAAATGTCCGCAACAGCCAAAAACATGAATTCCAATGACTTTTTCTCTTTTAATGCTTATGATACTTCCATAGCGACAAATTCAGAACTGAGTGATAAAATAGAACCTTGGTCTATGATGTCTTATTTTGGACGAGTAAACTATAATTTTAAAGAGCGTTACCTCTTAGAGGCCAATGTCCGCTATGATGGCAGTTCACGATTGGATCCCAGTAAGCGTTGGAGAGCATTCCCCTCTGTTTCGGCAGCTTGGCGTATGAATGAAGAATCATGGTTTAATTTAGACTTTATCAGTAATTTGAAAGTGCGTGCATCATGGGGACAGCTTGGCAACGGCGCTGTTTTAGGATTATACGACTATATGCCAATGTTAAAAGATGAAAGCTACATTGCCGAAAAAGCCTATTATCAAGAAAATCTTGCCGCAAAAGATAAAACTTGGGAAGTCATTGAAACAACAAACTTAGGTATTGATTTCGGTTTATTCAACAATCGTTTAAGCGGAAGTTTCGAATACTATTGGAAATACAACAATGACATGCTTTCTTCACTTCAATTACCCAGTCAAATTGGTATCGGTGTGCCCAAAATGAACGTAGGAAAATTGAAAACCTGGGGATGGGATTTCAACATCAGCTGGAAAGATAAAATTAAAGATATAAACTATCAAGTTTCATTCAATATCTCTGATAGCCAAAACAAATTGGTACAATATGACGGTGCAAGTACTATTAAAGCCGGTACTGTAGACCTGTTAGAAGGTTATGAGATGAATTCTTTATGGGGTTATGTCACTGATGGATACTGGACAAGCCGTGAAGAGTATCTACAATATAAAAAAGACCACCCTGGCTATAAATCATTCAATGATGGTAAGATTGCAGGCGGTGATGTCAAATATGTAGCACAAGGCAAGGCAGACCATGAAATCGGTGTAGGTGGCGCCACTCCAGAAGACCCGGGAGACTTGGTTTATTTAGGTAATACCAACGGGCGTTATCTATACGGACTAAATTTGGCGGCTCAATGGAAAGGATTTGATATTTCCGTAATGTTCCAAGGAGTAGGCAAACGTTCCGTTTTGTTAGAAGGTTCTGCCATATGTCCACTTTACAACACCGCTGACATGCCTTGGACAATTCATCGTGACTACTGGACTGAAGATAATCCAAACGCATACTGGCCACGCATATATAACAACAAAGGTAATGATTTCAACTATAAAGCCTCAGATAAATGGATCCAAAGCGGCGCTTATATCCGTTTAAAAAACATAACATTAGGATATACGATACCTGTATTCAAGAAATATATTAACCGGTTAAGGGTGTATGTAACAGGAGAAGATATATGGGAGCATAGCAATCTGCTTTCCATTTACGATCCGGAAGTAGGCAATACACCCGGAAGGGATGTCTATCCTTTCTTCCGTACCTGGACTGTCGGCTTAAATGTATCATTCTAAAACACAACAAATTATAGACATTAACATGAAAAAGATATTTATACTATTAGCAGGAATATTCTTGATGACAGGTTGTACACTGGATCGAGAACCGGAAACTGATTTAGCCGATTCCAATTTTTGGAAATCAGAAACTGATTTACGAGGCGCCTGTAATAAACTCTATATTGATTTACCCGGTTTTTCACACGATCAACGTTCGGAAGAATTAGAGGGAAAGAGCCAAAATGGGGTCTCTAGTGGAAATCGTAGCGTACCAGGAACAGCCAGTGATTGGAGTGATCCATACGAAAAGATTGCTGTTTGTAATAATATTATCGCAAAAGGTAAAAATGTACCTGTTGAGCAAACCATAAAAGACCGTTGGTTAGCAGAAGCATTTTTCTTTCGTGCCTACCACTATTTTGACTTAGTAAAGAAATACGGTGACGTACCTCTGATTTTAAAAGCCTTCGATACAACCAGCGATCCGGATATTAAACGCGGACGTGATCCACGTGAGACCGTAATACAACAATGTTATGAAGATTTAGACTTTGCACTCCAACATTTACCGGAAATTGATGATATTCCTGAAGGTGACTGGGGACGTGTTTCGCAATCGGCAGCATTGGGCATGATTGTGCGTATCGGATTATATGAAGGTACCCACAAAAAATATCATCAAACTCCCGGTGGAGATTATAAAGCGCATTTACAGAAAGCAATCGATGCAGCCGAAGAAATGATTTATATCAGAAAAGACCATGAACTTTATCAAAACGGATTTGAAAAATTATTTTTGCACGATGGAGAAGGCCGTCAGAATAAAGAAAACATATTTGTAAAAGTATACGGCCCATTAGGAACTATCAACCACAATAACTCCCGTGAATTGGAAAGTACGGTTTCCATGACACGCAACATGTTGGATAATTTTCTTTATACAGATGGACTTCCACGGGAAAAATCACAAGTAAGACCTCTTACCGATATTAGCATTGATGATATCTTTATTAACCGCGACCCACGTCTTGCTATGACCATCTACCATGTAAATGAGAAAGCCTATAAAGGCCCCTATAAACCCTTTGAAACAAATAGCCAGAACCATCCTTTTGGCTATGCAATCAAAAAAGGGTTCATACTTGAAGAAGACCAAAGCAATAGCGGAAGCAATGATAAAATGATTATCCGGTATGCGGAAATCCTCATTTCCTATGCAGAAGCTCTTTACGAACGAGATGGAAGCATTAGTAATCCCAAATTAGACGACACTGTAAACTTACTCAGACAACGTGTAGGGTTTAATGTAGATCTGACCAATGAGTTTGTATTAGCACATCAATTAAACATGCTAGATGAGATTCGGCGGGAAAGAATGGTAGAGTTTATCGATGAAAATTTACACTACGATGATATTATTCGTTGGAAAACAGCAGAAAAAGTGCTTCCCGTAACCATCCTAGGTCTTGTATATAAACCAGGTGAAAGTACTAAAACCGAGGTTGAAATGGTAGGGAAAATAACAGAAGCCAACGGTATGTTCAAAGGCGAAAAGGTATATGATCAAAGTAATATCTACGTTCTGGAAGAAGCTGAGTCCAGAAGTTTTGATCCCGAACGTGATTACCTGTATCCCATTCCAAGTGAAGAGATAGCCTTATCCGGAAATAATATTAAACAAAATCCCAAGTGGGGCAATGCAAAAAATGACTAACTAAAAACGTTATCAGAATTATGAAAAAGATAATAACTTTATTCGTTTATACTGTTATTTGCAGTTTATTTATAAGTTGTGACGAAGAATGGAGCAATAATAATCCGGCAATGGAACATATTTACTATTACGGTTTGGGGAATGTACAATTTCCTGGTGGAAATGAACTTCAATACAATGTAAACCAGGGAGAGACAGTAGCTATTCCGACTTATTTTTTCAGTGCCTATTCGCGTTCTTATAGCCCGGTAGTAGCTTATTATACCTCACCTATTCCACAAGACGAAGGTAATACCATTCCTCAGTTAGTATGTGGAACCGATTACCAGGTAGTAGATAAAGATGGTAATGTGTTGTCTCCGGATAATAATGGCGGATACAGCATGACTTGGCCTAATGCCATAAAAGGTAGCCAGAATGTCTATATCAAAGCTTTAAATGGAACAAAAGGGGCTATTCGCGTGCTCACTTATGATCCTAATAAAACAATTGACGCAACCGATGTTAGCTCTACGACTATTACCAAAACAAATGAATATGAAGTACGTGCATTTAGTGAAAACTACTATGTAACAGTCTATATAAAATAGTTTTGTAGGCCTTTTTTAAGATATAAAGATTGTACTTAGGGTTAGAGAGGCGGAAATTTATGATTCATCCTGATTTCCGTCTCTCTTTTTTAACCGAACAAATTAGATAACTTCTAGATGATTCTGCCCGACTGTTAGAACATACTTTTTAATGCACAAAATCATAGAAACGTACTAACTTTAAAACAAAAACAGCATGAGATTAAAAATAGAGCTATGGATAGTCGTTTTATTACTGTTGACTATCAAATTACAAGCACAATCCATTTGGAATACAGCACATCTTGAGAATGTAAAACAATCGTTACAAAATCCATTCTATGCAAGTGCTTATCAAGAATTAAAGTCTGAAGCTGATAAGTTACTGAACGTGCAACCTCTCTCCGTCATGATGAAAGAGAAAACGCCAGGAAGCGGAAACAAGCATGATTACATGAGCCAGGCACGTTATTATTGGCCCGATCCCTCCAAACCGGACGGACTGCCATATATTAGCCGTGACGGAGTATCCAATCCCGAACTCGATAAATTGGATCGTAATCGTTTGGGAAGCACAGCCAGCCGTATCACGACCCTTTCATTGGCATGGTATTTTAGTGAAGATGAAAAATACGCGCAAAAAGCAACGGAACTGATCCGTGTATGGTTCTTCAACAAAGATACATACATGAATCCCAATTTGGAATACGCCCAAATGATACCCGGCCGTAATAACAACAAAGGACGCTGTTACGGTGTCATAGACACTTACTCTTTTGTAGAAATGCTGGATGCGGTAAAACTGCTGGAGCAATCCAAATCATTTACCTCAAAAGATGCTAAACGATTAAAAGTATGGTTTGGTAAATTGCTCCACTGGATACTAAACAGTCCGCAGGGACAAGAAGAAGCCAACCAAGCCAACAATCATAGTACAGCGCACGATGCTCAAGCTATCGCCTTCGCTCTATATTCGGGAAATATAAAAATAGCTACAGAAATTATCAATGCGATACCTGCAAGACGGATTTTTACTCAAATAGAACCAGATGGCCGGCAACCGCAAGAATTGCGACGTACTCTTGCCTTTGGATATTCTCAATACAACCTGACACACTTAATTGACATCTTCCTCATGGCACGGAAAATCAATATTCATATTGATAACGCTACCTCGGCAGATGGTCGTAATTTTTATAAAGCCATGGACTTCCTTGTACAATATGTAGGTAAAGACGTTAAAGAATGGCCTTACCAGCAAATCAGCGAATGGGATTACAAACAGCAGGAATTCTGTAAAGACCTATATCGCTGCGCCGTTTATTTGAACCCGGAACGTCAAGATTATCTTCAGTTATATAATGCCAACCGCATCATTGATTGGAAAGATCGTTTCAACCTGCTTTATATGCAGCCTGACGAAGTGGATAATGCATATGCTTTCGCTTGTAAACAGCTCCACTTTGCTATAGAGTGCGCAAACAAAGCTAAAAAAGAGCAAGAGAATCAATGTAAAAAACGTGTAACACCACGCAGTATCAATAAAGACGGTTCGTTACGTATGATACATCCGCATGACTGGTGTTCAGGATTCTTTCCCGGCTCTCTATGGCAAATATATGCCTACACCCACGATGATTACTGGCGTCAGCAAGCCATCAGCTTCACCTGGCCTATAGAAGAATCCAAATGGCATAAGGGTACACACGATCTTGGTTTCATGATAAACAACAGCTTCGGAAAAGCTTGGGAACTGACCGGAGAACGTTCTTATAAAGACGTAGTACTACAAAGCGCTAAAACACTAATTACACGTTATAATCCAAAGGTAAAATGTATCCGTTCTTGGGATCATAACCGTGACAAATGGCAGTATCCTGTTATTATTGATAACTTAATGAATCTTGAGATGCTTTTCCGGGCAACACAAGAAACAGGAGACTCCATTTACCATCAGATAGCAGTAAATCATGCCAATACCACTATGAAGAATCATTTCCGCCCGGACTACTCTTCCTATCATGTAGTAGATTATGATTCTAA
>OMGN01001208.1_pt1 | contig 15006 bp, 9 predicted proteins | sample 1674111 | NCBI WGS metagenome assembly OMGN01 (sample SAMEA103958143, study PRJEB25191) | human gut metagenome | biome: human-associated habitat [ENVO:00009003]; feature: intestine environment [ENVO:2100002]; material: feces | place: Germany | collected 2013/2015
AGCTTCTCTGTTGTTGTATTTAAATCGCTGATTTTTCCTAACAATCCTTTATATAGCCCCTCCAATTTATTCCTATCTAAAATTATAGATAAGAACTCTTCATCATTTCTAATCCTTTTTTCCATATAATTTATTTCCGGAACATATTCAGGTAGTGCTTCTCCGCCTGTATCAGCGATAAACTTTGAATATCGATTATAATCATTTTCATCTCTAACATAACGAATTACAATTTCACGGAACATTGATTTAGATTTTGTACTCTGAGAACCATAATTATCTGCAAAATATTCAATTGTTTCTGAATCCACTAAATTAGACAAAAAGTAAAGTCCCTCTACTGAACTCTCACTTGCAATTAATAACGCCTTACCTTTTGTGTTAGTCAAATCAAAAAAATTTGCGAATGCATCAGACAATTTAGAGTTGTACTTCTTTTTTGCATCTAGATATAGTTCTAACACAGTATCAAATATATCTACGTCTCCCTTTTTATGTAGTTCAGATAGTTTTTCTATACAGGCATTTAAAATTTTTCCATCAGAATATAGAAAAAAATCTTCATTTAAGAAAAAATCTAAAGTCTTAAATATACTTTTTTTACATGCAAGATTTTGAAGGCATAAACTTAATGTATAAGATTCATTACCAATACGATCATTATCAATATCTTTAGAAACAAGCTTTATACCTGATAATATGTAATCAATATAATCATCTATTAAATTGGTGAGTTGTAAAAATTCATACATACCTAATCGAATGTAATCTACATCTACATTTTCAAATATTTCCATTAATCGTTTTGCATTCTCACGTTTTTCTAAATTTAAACTAGCAATTGCATTTATTGCAAGACGACATACCAACTTATTTGTATTTTCATGATACTTACAACATTTTAAGAGCACATTTTGCACCTTGGATTCCATACCGAAAAATTTAGTGTAATGCCTTAATATGTTTAATGCAGTAAATTGAGAAACCCAATTACGTGGATTTTCAATTCTGTCAATCAAAAACAGCAAAACAGAAATATTATCAGCAAATTCTGCAATTTCTTGTTCATTACATAAGGTTTCATTAAAATGAATTTGACATTTTTCATATTTCTCAAAAATCAATTTAAATATTTTAGTTCTCTTATTCGAATCCAACTGATCAGAACTATATTTTACTAAAGCTGCAGGCTCGTTTTCAAATAGCCACTGTTTTAAGTCCCAATTAAGTTTTAATCCCGTTAAAAAGCCAAGAACATTAACCCAATGAGGTTTTATACCACTTTCACAAGCAATAGTCTTAATCACAAATTCTTGATTTTGTTCAGAAAGATATTTAGCAGCATAATATTCACGAAAATTATTATGAGTAAATCTACAATAATCGTCATCTTTTTCCAATAAGCCACTCTTCATAATTAAAATTCTGTCTTCGATATTAAATAATTTTTGAAATTCATCTCTATTAGATATACGTAGTTGATGCATTAATTGCATTGAAATCGCTAGTTTTTCAAGCAACGCATTTAATTCATCATATCTATCATCTAAAGTTCCATTATATTTCTCATCATCTAAATCAAATGCTTTATCACATATAGACTTCATTAAATTATTTTTATTAGGAAGTTTATGCGTATCCTTATAGATATCATAAAGATACATAAAATAAAAAGGGTTATAAACAAGAGGATACACATTTTTAGATTGAGTACATTTAAGAAAATGATTTACATCTATATTCTTACTAGCCAAATAATTTCTAATATTCTTTTCTTCTAATGCATTTAAAACATAGACAGAAAAGTCAGAAAATAATTTCAGTTTATTATCTTTTATTTGTTGACGATAATTTTTTCTTGATGTGATAACTATTCTTACCTCTGGTTCATTGTTTGAAAACTCATTCAATCTCTTTTCAAAAATACGTTGTTGAGCTTCATCCATCTCATCATATCCGTCAAATATAAGTACCATGCATTGTCTCATCAAATTTTTATATTGTTCTGGAAATAATTCTTCGATTTTTTCTCCACCATAATATTCAAGCTGATATAAAAATGTGTGATACTGTTTGCATAACTCAAAAGCTAAGTTTCTGCTTTCAACACTTTTTCCCATTCCTGCATCTGCAGTTAAAAAAACTTTTTTACAATCTTCTTGTAATACTCTTGCCAATTTCTTTTTAGGTTTTCTATCAAAGTATTTTTCTATATCTCCCTTTTTTGAATCTTCATATAAAGAAACAGTACGTCCAATATAATTATCTACCTTTGAATACACTATCTTATTAACTTTATTAGGATCATCAAACTTTTTTTCTGAAGGATACACATCTTGATACAAAAAATGATTTTCCCCCTCTTCGGTATAAACCCATCTTTGGATTTTACCTATGGTACCACCATCTATATAACCAACTATAAATTGATTAAAAGTACAATTTCTCCAAGATACGTCTTCACAAAAACTACCACATCCTATATTAACCAAATCAGTTTTAGTATGAGAAGTTAAATAATGTTTGTGTCCATGAAAGAAAAATGAGATAGGCATATTCTTTAATTGTTGAATAATTTCATTCGCGTTCTCAACCACATTATGTGCATCATCCCCTTTATCTAATATAAGTCCATGATGAAATAAGACTACATTGTTCTTTCCGTTTTTATATTTTTGTTTTATTGCCTGTATATCTATTCTTCCCGGTTCATTAAACTTCCTACTTAGGTTTGAATCTGCAAATATAAAATTCACATTTTCATACTCTCTAGAGTATGCTGGAACTTTATCAAACGAATGATAATTACCTTGTGTTGAAGTGAATTCATCAAAAGCTATAAAATTACCATCTACAAGATCATGATTACCAGGAGTAAATTCGAACATAACATTATAGCTTCTTAACTCTTCTCGTATTAAGCTAAAACATATCTTTGCTAAATCAAAAGATTTTTTATCTCCTTTGTCAGCAATATCACCTAGAATAAAGAAGACTATTTCTTCATCAAACACCGATACTTGTTTAATACTTTCGCACAACTCCTTTAATACTTTTTTTGCATATACTAGATTGTCATTTCTTAAATGTAAATCTGATAAAACATAAAAGCGCATAACTACCTCCACAAGAACACGTAATAATTCTTAGAAACCATTAGTTATATTTTATCATAGGTCAAACTATAATGTTGTCAGCATATCCTATCTATTACATTTTATTGATAGCAAAATAAATTAAAAAAACGAAATATAACATGCATTTGCTCATCATATCTTGCAAAAAACAATTACTTTTCTTGCTGATGCAATTTTTTCTTCTTATTAATAGTCAATCGTTTAAAAATCCACACCACATCATAAACTGTTTTTGATATTACAGTGCAATTCCAACCAATCATTTCAAGACAATATAGTCTTATAAAAACTGCAAGACTTTTTATCAAAATTATTAATGTTATAATATAAGAATAAGTTTTATGCAGAGCATCCTTTGCATATAGAAAGGACAATATGAACGATTTTAAAAATTATCAACATTTACTTGATGCAGTAAGACAAAATTATGCTAGCGTTGTATGGACTCACAAAATACAGGAGAAACAATCAGATATTTACCTAAGTCGATATAACCATCTACAGATGATAAACTTGACTTTTTCAGCATTTACTTCTGCTGGTGCTTTGTCTTTATTTTCTGACCCGGAATCTTCTTTAGCAAAAGTAATTACTGTAATCACTTCATTCATTGCTTTATCTATCACCTCTTATTTAAAGTTCTTTGATTTTTTAGCTCTATCAAAGCAGAACAAAGATGCTGCTAACAAATTGCTAACAATTAGAAACGAATTATTTCTTTTGATTTCCGATTTACACATGATGAATAAAGATATTAATGATTTAACCAATATTCATACAGATATTGTAAAAAGATTAAACAATCTTTACTTAGAGATTCCAACAACAACTGATAAAGCAGTAAAACATGCAGCTAAAGCTTTAAACATCAACAAAGAATACACTTATACAGATGAAGAGATTGACCACTTTTTGCCAGATTCACTTAAAGGAAGGATTATAAAATAAGTTATGAGTTTAAGCGATAAATTTGAAACATTTTGCACTAATTTAAAATTAGATGATGACGCGATGCGTACATCAGCTGGTAATATTGCAAAAAAACTAAATAAAGTATATTACGATTTAGACAAAGATGATACTTCTCACCTTTATATAGTAGGATCTGTAGGTCGAAAAACAGCTATTGATTCTTGTAGTGATTTGGATATTATTTTTGATTTACCAGATGATATTTATAAAAAATATGACAATTATGAAAGTAATGGTCAAAGTAAACTCCTACAAGAAGTTAAAGAGTATTTAAAACAGCTTTACCCTAAAACAGATATAAGTGGTGATGGTCAAGTTGTAGTTATAAATTTCACGAAATACACAGTTGAAGTAGTTCCTGCATTCAAACAATCTGATGATAGATTTAAATACCCTGATACGCATGATGGTGGATCTTGGAAATATACAAATCCAATACCTGAACAAGAAGAATGTTTGGATTGCGATAATCAATCTAAAGGTACATATTTTGACTTTTGTAGGCTAATGCGTGCATGGAAAAATCATATTGGCTTTAAATTTTCAGGTATTCTGATTGACACATTAGTTTATGATCATTTTTTAGATAATAATTATTACAAAGATGAAGATTATGAAAAATATGAGGATATACTCAAATCTTTATACACCTATTTATCTGAACAAAATGAAAATCAATCATTCTGGTTTGCCGTCGGAAGTAACCAAAAAATATACAATTCAAATAGCGAGAAATTCGTAAAAAAAGCAAAAAAAGCATTGAAGATTCTAGAGGAAAACAATATAGACGAGGCTCTTAACTTATTATTTGGAAATAACTATGCACCAGATGAAGAATTAGAATGTAAATCGAAAACATTTGAATATTCTAATACCGAAGAATTCATTGAAGATTTTGTTCCCATTGATATTCGTTATAATGTGAAATTAGATTGCATAGTATCACAAGATGGATATAGAGATCAATTACTATCTGTTATATTAAGAAATCATTCTTTATTAAAGCCAAACAAAAAATTAAGTTTTTCAATAAATAACATAGATTCTAATAATTATGACAACATTTATTGGAAAGTTAGAAATGTAGGACCAATAGCAGAGAAAAAAGATTGCATAAGAGGACAAATTCTTAAAACTAATGAAACAACACATTATGAAAGAACCTGCTTTAGAGGTGGTCATTATGTAGAATGTTATTTGATAAAAAATGGTGTTTGCGTAGCAAGAGGAAGAATAGATGTTCCAATTGAATAAACGATTTAAAAAGCTCAGGGTTTGACCTGAGCTTTTGTATATTATCCTAATTTCTTAAGGATGTTATCTAATTGTGTTTTCGTCATTTCTAGCTTTTCTGTGTAAGAAGCTAGTTTTTCTTTTTCTGCATTGACTTTAGCTTCTGGTGCTTTATTGACGAAGCCAGGATTTTTCAACATGCCTGAACAACGTTTGATTTCGTTTTCTAGGCGTGCGATTTCTTTTTCAAGTTTTCCCTTTTCTTCTTCTAAGTCAATTAATGCATCCATTGCGACTGTTAATACGGCTTTTTCGATTGTACGAGAAAGTACGTCTTCTGTATTAAGGTCTTCTTTGACTGTGGCGTGTGCCATTCGTGCAAGGATTGCAGTTGATTCTGTATTTAGTGTTACATAGCCATTGTCATTGTGTAGTGAGATTGTTAAGTCTTCACTTGGTTTCATTGAGTATTCGACTTTGATTTCACGTACGGTTTGAATAGCACTGATAACTAATGCCATTTCGTCTTTTTCTTTGTCTGTGTATTCGAATTCAACTTTTTCTGGCCATGTTTCTACGTTTAAGCTTTCTTTTTCGTGTGGCAAGTTCAAATAGATTTCTTCTGTCACAAATGGCATGAATGGTGATAATACTTTTAGAATTCCCATCATGACTGTGTAAAGTACAGCTTTTGTATTGGCTACTAGGCTTTCGTCATCTGAGTATAGTGTGGCTTTTGATAGTTCAATGTACCAGCTGCAGAAGTCGTCCCATACAAAGCTATATAGTTCGTTTCCTACAATGGCTAATTCATATTTGTCCATGTTTGTTGAAACGTGGTCTAATACTTCGTTAAAGCGTGCTAGGATCCATTTGTCTACGCTGTTGGCTTTTGTCATGTCTAGTTCTGGTTTTGTGTCACCAATTTGCATTTGAACATAACGAGCTGCGTTCCAGATCTTGTTAATGAAGTTCCAGCTTGCGTCCATCTTCGTTTCATCAAAACGTAGGTCTTGTCCTGGAGTTGAGTTTGTTGTTAAGAAGAAGCGTAGTGCGTCGGCACCTTTTTCTTGAATCACATCCATTGGATCAATACCGTTTCCTAATGATTTAGACATTTTGCGTCCTTGTGTATCACGTACAAGTCCGTGAATCAATACGTCTTTAAATGGACGGTTCTTCATGCAGTAGCGTGTTTGGAAGGCCATACGTGCTACCCAGAAGAAGATAATGTCGTATCCTGTTACTAATACATCATTTGGGAAATATCTTTCTAGATCAGCTGTGTTTTGTGGCCAGCCAAGTGTTGAGAATGGCCACAATGCACTTGAGAACCATGTGTCTAATACGTCTTCGTCTTGTGTCCAGTTTTCAATGTCTTTTGGATCTTCCATTCCTACATAGATTTCACCTGTTTCTTTGTTTGTCCATGCTGGAATTCTGTGTCCCCACCATAACTGACGTGAAATACACCAATCTTCAATGTTTTCTAGCCATTGTTCAAATGTTTTATTGAAACGTGGTGGTACAAAGTTAATTCTTTGATCTTCGATTTCTTGGCTCTTTAATACTTCTTCAGCCAATGGTTTCATCTTTACAAACCATTGTTTACTTAAGTATGGTTCTACAATGACGCCTGTTCTTTCTGAGTGTCCTACTTGGTGTAAGTGTTCTTCAATGTGATCTACAACACCATCGGCTTTAAAGTCGTTAACTAAGGCTTCACGACATTCAAAACGATCCATACCAGCGTATTTACCACACATACCATTCATAGTTCCATCTGGATTCATACAGATTGGCATTGGCAAGTTGTATTTTTTAGCTAATGCGAAGTCGTTAGGGTCATGGGCTGGTGTACATTTCATTACAGCTGTACCAAAACTCATGTCAATATAGTCATCTGCCATGATTGGAAGTTTGTCTCCGTTGGCAGGGTTAATGGCGTGCATTCCAACGATGTCTTTATATCTTTTATCATCTGGGTGTACAAAGATAGCTTGGTCAGCAAACATTGTTTCTGGACGTGTTGTCGCAATCACTAATTCTTGTCCTGTTTCAACCACTTTATATTTGAAGTAGTACATGTGTCCCATGATTTCTTTGTGTTCAACTTCAATGTTAGACAATGCAGTTTTAGCTTCTGGGTCCCAGTTAATAATTCTTTCACCTTGGTAGATCAATCCATCATTGTATAAATCTACAAAGACTTTACGAACCGCTTGAGATAATCCTTCGTCTAATGTAAAGCGTTCACGACTATAGTCTAAAGATAGTCCTAATTTAGCCCATTGGCTACGAATAGTCGAAGCATATTCTTCTTTCCATTCCCATGCTCTTTCTAAGAATTTTTCTCGTCCAATGTCATAGCGAGAAATTCCTTCTGATTTTAAACGAGCATCTACCTTTGCCTGTGTCGCAATACCCGCGTGATCCATTCCGGCTACCCAACATACATCATAGCCTTTTAATCTTTTATAACGACATAAAATATCTTGTAGTGTTGTATCCCATGCATGTCCCAAGTGTAACTTTCCTGTTACGTTTGGTGGAGGGATCACAATACAATATGGGCGTTTAGACATGTCGCCCGCTGTGAAATATCCTTTTTCAATCCAATTTTGGTATTTATCATTTTCTACTGCTAAATGATTATACTTTGCTTCCAACGTCATCCACAATCATCCTTTCCATACATATAAAAAAGCACATCCCCATAGGACGTGCTTGACGTGGTACCACCTAATTTTATTCTCATTCACATTAACGCTGTGTCACGAAATTTACTACTCTTAGTTCATAAATTCAACTCAAAGACTACCTTCACTTATCCAACACGCAAACTTTCACCAAACGCTAGCTCTCTATAGAATTGGTATAAACTACTCCTTCTTGTCATCGCTTTGAATTTAGTTTATCAAAGAAAAAGTAAAAACTCAAATCATTTTGAAAAATTAGTTGTTTTATTCTCTACTTTACTATATGATGATTAAAGAAAGCGGTGTAAACATGGATAATCAATTATACAATCAAATTAAAGCTGTTCATGAACAATATATTAAAGAACAGAATCGTTTAGAAGACGAAATCGATAGACTAAGACGAGAAATCGTTTGTCTAGATAATGAAGACGAAATTGAGGCGTTAAATAAACTCGTTAAGATCGATGATATTAAGCGTAAGATGGTTGTAGAATTCATTCATAGTTTAGATAAGATTGTAGAACAGTAATCTACAATCTTTTTTATAACTATTTAACGCAAGATACATTCAAGTACTTATTGTAGTCCTTAAAACTAGCATCTCGTGAATAAAATACAATTAAATTAAGCAAATAATCTGATTATGATCAGTTACTATATAATCACTCTCTTTTTGATTTAAGTTATATATTTTCGAATTGAAAGCAACAACCTTAAGTCCTGCCATCTTTGCAGACTTTATACCAAACTCACTATCTTCCACAACAAACAACGGTTTTCCTTTTTTTATTTTAAGAATTGCATTATAGATTTCTGGATCAGGCTTTGTGTTCTTCACATCTTCTCTGCCAATATAAAACTCTACAAATCGATTTAAGTCGAGCTTTTCTAACACTTTTTTTATCACATTTCTAGGGGAAGACGAAGCTATGACGATATCAATATTTAAATCATGTAATTTGTAAAAACAATCCTTTACATTTGGAAAAGCAATTTTCAAATAATCTGGTTCTCCAGACGATTTAATATAATCTAAATATTTTTCTATAAGTTTTTCAATATCATTTCCAGATATATAAGACTCAATTCTTTTAAACACATGTATCATATCTAATCCGATTGTTTCCATCAAGACTTTATCAGGGATATTAAAATTATTATTACTCAAAAAATTTCTCAATAAGTTCAAATACCAACCTTCACTATCAATTACTACCCCGTCCATATCAAATATGATATATCTATTCATACTTTTATCCGCGTTTAAATGTACCAATCATCTCTATAAATGACACATCTAATGTAGAAACGGAATATTCAATGACAGTTCCATCTTCTGTAAATCCAGTATCCTGTATGATTAAAATAGGTGTAGCTTTATCTATTTCTAATACTTCTCTAGCTTCTTTATCAGCCCATCCTGGAATTAATTTTTCCTTAATTGTAGTAACAACTAAGCCTTTAGAATCTAAATACTTATAAAAATTTTGTGCGGCATCTTCTGCATCTCTTTCAAAGTCCAACAAATAATCTTTTCTTATATATGATCTCGAAAAAGATGCGGCTTTTTTATCTGCATAACGAATTCGGTCCATATACCAAACATGATCACCTGTTTCTATTTTTAATTGCCTAGCAACATCTGAACTTGCCTCTACAACGCCACATTTTACAAATTTTGTTTTGCAAACAAAACCGTTACGATTAATAACTCTATCAGTTTTATATACTGATGGACTGATAATATCATGCTGGTTATCCTTTTGCTCTTTTGAAGATACAAATGTTCCTACTCCTTTTTTTCTATACAAATATCCTTCAGTACACAGTTCATTTAATGCTTGTCTAACGGTCGTCCTACTGACGTTATATTTTTCAATTAATTCCCTTTCAGTAGGAATAGCTTCATCTTCTTTGTATATATTATCATCAATCGAATTAATAATGATTTGTTTTAATTGATAATATAGTGGCAATGGTAGACTTTTATCTATAATATATCTCATAACTTTTCACTCCATCTTCTTTATATATTGTAACATTTTAAATTTAAAACAAACATTTAAACTTCCCTTAAAAAAGGGTGATTTTGCACCCTTTTAATCTTAAAAAACTATTTATATGCATTTCCCATATCCATATAGCACTCTAGAATTGCTAATTCATCACCTTCATTTTTAGGTTTAATAATGTATTGACCTATACTAGCTGGAATATATAATGCCTCAGCATAATGCAATTCAATTGGTTCAAATTCATCATACGGGCTTACAATCAAAGCTTCTTCACCTTCTACTAATACATGAAGTTTCACATGATCTTTAGTTTCAAAGAATATTGGTTCATTAAACCAATACCGGTCGATTTTCAGTAGCTCATATTCCATTGTTCCACTATGTTCTTTGCGCCAACCCGTTCCTCTAGCTACTTCACTTTTTTTAGAAATTAAATGTTCCTTAACAAAGTTTGTCTGATATCTTTCTTGAATCACTTTGGATCCATGCTCTATGTTAATTGGACGAGGCTTTCCATCAGCATCAATTCTTCCCCAATCCCATAATTTAAAAGTCTGAAATCCTATTGGATTAATTTCAAGAACTAATGTATTCTTTCCAGAGGCATGTATTGTACCGCTTGGAATATAAATATGATCATGCTTTTTCATCGGAAAACAATTAATCCATTTTGCATCATCAAACTCTCCTGTTTCTTGAGCTCTTTTAAAAGCATCGACAAGCTCATCTAATTTAACACCTTCTTTTGTTCCTAGATATACACAGCTTTCATCGCATGTATCTAACATATAATAACTTTCATAATGTCCAAAAGGAAAATTAAATGTTTCCTGAGAATATGCAATATCTGGGTGAACCTGCAAGCTTAGATTTCCACCTCCCCAAGTATCTAAAAAGTCACATCCAACAGGGCAATTATAGCCAAACCAAAAGAAATTCTGATTACCAAGGAAAGAAATTGGTTGATATTGAACAATATCTCTACCAACAATTCTAAATTCATTTGATCCCAATTTAGCAATAGCATTTTGAAAATTCATCCAGCCTGTCATTCCCCACGCTGTATTCTCTTTGTCTAATCCTCCATTTAAAACATCTTTACACCAATGTCCACCCCAAACGCCTCTATTAAAGAATGGTTCTAATTTAAAAGGATGTGTCGCAAAATAATTTAATGCTTTTCTAAAATCATCTCCTGTTGTCATAATAGGATTATCTACATCATCTCCATCAATAACAAAATCCATTTCATCAAAAATGTGGCGTTTATGATTATCAAAATACTTTGATTCGACAAAGTTAAATATCTTTTCCTTTGTTAAAGGATCTTCATCAGGATTTTTCATACCCCAATTTTCTAGTTTGCCGAAAAATCCATCTTTAATTCTTTGAATAGTGATATTATTGTAAATCAGTATATTGCCTTTGACAACCCTGCTAGCTCCAATTCCATAAACAATGACTAGCCCTTTTGATTTTTTAATATCATCTTGAGCCATTTTCACTTTCTTTTCGTCAAAATACTCCTCTAAGTTTCCTATAGCAAATACTCCATTGATTCTATCGTTTGTCATATACCGATCTAATCTATTATGCAGTTCATTTAGTGATGGCATTAAATCACTTGTATTAATAATCAAAGAAGGATTTAACTGTTTAACCAAATTTTCTCTTATTTCTATATGATTAATATCATAGTATGAATCAATAACAACAATGCAATCACCAAATTTTGATATTTCATTTTGAATTACATTAACTATTTGCTTATATCCTTTCCAAGATTCAGTATCTTCTACTAAAAACACCGGATGTAAGTCAAAATTCGGACTTCTTTCATTAATTTTTTCGTACATATAAATTCCCCTTAAATATCCATATAAATTTCTAATACAGCGCATTCTTTATCTTTTGATAATCCAAATGGTTTTATGATATATTGACCAGCTTCAGGTGGAATGAATACAGCCTCAGCATAATGAATGATCATTGGGTCGAATTTGTTATCCAAGCTTTCAATAATTGCCTCTTCGCCTTCTACAAGCACATGAATCATGATACAATCATTAGGATCAAAGTGTACTGCCTTTGTAAACCAGTATCTATTAACTTCCATAGGTGCTTCAAATGGCATACATCCACTACGCTCTTTTTTCCATCCAAATCCAGAATCAATTTCTTGTTTTTTTGAAATGAATTGATCTTTAATCATAGAAGTTTGGAACTCTTCTTGAATTACATGTTTACCATGATCAATATTAATCGGGCGAGGTTTGCCATCATAATCTAATCGACCCCAATCCCATAGTTTAAAAGTAGTAAAACAAAACATATCAATTTCCAATGTTAATGTATTTTTACCCGATGAATGAATTGTTCCTGCTGGAATAAAAACATGATCGTGTTTTTTCATTTTGAAATGATTAATATATTTTTCATCATCAAAATTTCCACTTCTTTGTGCTTCTTCAAAAGCATCAACGAGATCATCTAACTTCACTCCATCTTTTGTACCCAAATAAACAGAACTATCTTCACATGTATCAAGCATATAGTAACTTTCGTAATGTCCCCATGAAGAGTTAAACTCCTCCTGAGCATAAGCTATTGTTGGATGTACTTGTAAACTTAAGTTTCCTCCTCCCCAAGTATCTAAAAAATTCACATGTAAAGGGCATCGATATCCATACAAATACCATATTTTTCTTCCTAGTATTCCTTTTGGATTATATTGTATTAAATCTGTTGAAGGAAACTCAAAAATTCCATTTTCAAGTTCTACAGCAACAGCTTGCCAGTCTAAAAAGCCAGTAATTCCCCAAGCAGTATTTTCCAAATCCAATCCTGCATTTAAAACTTTTTGACACCAATGTCCGCCCCATACACCTTTCATAAAAATTGGAATTGGTTTAAATGGACTAGTTGAAAATTTATTTACAATTTTATCAAACTGTTTTTGAGTAATCATTACAAACTGATTGTCTTTATTACAATCTATGATAAAATCGCATTCTTTCAGCATTTTCCTCTTATGTTTATCTAACACTCGACTTTCTAAGAAATTAAATCTTTTTTCTTTTCTTAAATACTCTTCTTCAGGATTATTAGCCCCCCAGTTAGTCAAACCATTTTGAAATCTATCTTTGATTGTCTGATAACTTATTGAACCGTAAACCAATAAGTCCCCTCTAGTGATTAGACTAGCTCCGACACCATATAAAATTGTTAAACCTTTAGATTCTTTAATTTTATTTCTTAACTCTTGTATCTTTTTTTGATCAAAATAATCAATGATCTTTGCTATACTAAAAACTCCGTTAACCCTATCTTCTGTAATAAATGTACCAAATTTTTCTTGTACAATATCTTCACTATATTTTGCAAAATTCGAATCAAACAATGAAGTTGGATTTAACATTTCAATTATATCTTTAATGACTTTCTCATTAATTCCATAATAATAATCAAAACAAATAATATAATTATCTTTATTGATTTGGTTTTTAATTGTTTTTACAATTTCATCAACACCAACATTTGCTTTTATATCATTCATTGTTTTAACAGGATATAAATCAAAATTAGGAACTCTATTTTCTACTTCGTACATAAATTATACTAACGACAACACTTATCCACTATAAGCTAAAATTGTCATATCTCCTTTCCACTTTAATTCTTTAACTTCAGCAGTGATTAATAAACAATCCCCTGCTTTTAATGGAATACCATCTATTTCACCAGTTCCTTCGATTACAAATGCACCTAAATAAGGTTTTGGCATTAGTAATTTTCCTTCACCATCAATAACATATTTATATACAGAAAAATTTTCATTATCTGTTAAATTGATTTCTGTAACACCTTTATCATTTCTGTACCGGTAATATGTATTTTGGCAAACGAATGGAATCAAAATATTTTCCTTCGCTCTTTCTATATCTAATTGACGTTTTTTTCCATCTCTATCCAAACGGTCATAATCATAGAATCTATACGTTACTGGACAAGGATTACAAACTTCCATAAACATAGTTCCTTTTTGAATCGCATGTAATGTTCCTGCTTGAATATTATAAAATGATCCAGGCATAATTGGATATCGCTTTAATAATCCTTCCCAATCCTTTTTATCAATATAATCTTCCAATTCTTTCATAGTTTTAGCATTATGGCCCATAACAATATTTGAATTATGTGGACAATCAACAATATACCAACTCTCACTTTTTCCGTGACAATTTAATTCTTTCAATGCATAATTTTCTGTTGGATGAACTTGAATACTAAGATCAGAACAAGCATAACCTATCCCCATAGAGACTGGAATATGTTCCCATTTCAGCGTTGATGGAGTACCAAATAATTCTGGATGTTCATCATAAAGTTCATTTAATTTTTTTCCTTTGTAATCACCATTTAATATCTCATTAGCATCACTAGACAATCCACTAAAAGCTCCTAAACCAGCAATTGTATTTCTATCTGTTTCTTCTGGAATATACTTATCTACATTATATTTTTTTAGGATTGATCCATCTCCCCATAATGCATTAAAGAATGTTGGCTTTAAAAAAATATATTTATTGTTCATATTCATTCAACCTTTCTATTATTTCTATAGCTTCATTCACCCCATTAATAACATAACTTGATATAGATTTTGCTTCTTCATTTCCGTGTTTCATACAGAAACTATATTTTGAAAGTTTAAACATTCCTATATCATTTAAACTATCTCCAATCGATGCAATTTGATCTATTGGGATACGATTAAGTTTAAGATAACTTTGAATACCCATTTCTTTAGTTGCGTCTTTGACATTAATATCATAACTAAATTCTGAAGTAATCTTACAGCTATATAATTCCTTATTAATTTTTCTATTTTTGAGATATTCATCATAAAATTCTTGATGTAGATTTTTATTTGGAAATATATAATTT
>OMGN01001258.1_pt1 | contig 14511 bp, 10 predicted proteins | sample 1674111 | NCBI WGS metagenome assembly OMGN01 (sample SAMEA103958143, study PRJEB25191) | human gut metagenome | biome: human-associated habitat [ENVO:00009003]; feature: intestine environment [ENVO:2100002]; material: feces | place: Germany | collected 2013/2015
CGATATATCAGTGCATAGGCATCGAGCAAAAACAGTTTATCGATTGAATTCATACATTTAATCCTTTTTTTCATGGTAAAAGTACAAAAAAATACCGTATTAACCGTTTTATTACTATTTTTGTAGGCAAATAGCGATGCATGGACAACTCATCACCTATAAAATCCCCGATTTCTGAGGAATTGGAGGACTTCAAGAAGCTTTTTGAAAGTGCCCTTTCCAGTTCCAACCTTTTGCTGAGCAGCGTAATTGCGCATATCCGGCAGAAGAACGGGAAGATGATGCGCCCCATTCTGGTGCTTCTGGCTGCGAAGCTTTTTGGCAAGGTATGTCCTGCAACCCTGCATGCTGCGGTTGCGTTGGAACTTCTTCATAATGCCAGCCTTGTGCACGATGATGTAGTGGACGAAAGTACTGAACGCCGTGGACAACTCTCCGTTAATGCCATTTTCAATAATAAAGTAGCCGTACTGGCAGGCGATTATCTGCTTGCAACAGCGTTGGTGCAAGTGGGCATGACCCGTAACCATGACATTATCGACATCGTCTCCTGCCTGGGGCAGGATTTGGCAGATGGTGAACTTCTGCAGCTTTCCAACGTCAGCAATCTCCATTTCTCCGAGGAAGTCTATTTCGACGTTATCCGCAAGAAGACGGCCGTGCTCTTTGCAGCTTGTACGAAGGCGGGCGCTCTCTCGGTGGGGGCCAGCGATGAAAAGGCGGAATCTGCGCGTCTGTTCGGTGAATATATCGGGCTTTGTTTTCAGATAAAGGATGATATTTTCGATTACTCCGAGAGCAAGGAAATAGGCAAACCTACCGGAAATGATATGGTGGAGGGGAAGTTGACTCTGCCTGCGCTTCATGTGCTCAATACCGTGAAGGATAAAACAGCGGAAGAAATTGCCGTAAAGATAAAGAATGGGGAGGCAACGCCTGGCGAAATAGCCCATTTAATTGAATTTACCAAGCAGAATGGTGGTATAGAGTATGCTTCGCAAGTGATGTATGACTATAAGGAAAAGGCTCTTTCTTTGCTGGCTTCTTTGCCCGATACGGAGGTAAAAGCAGCGCTAGCCGGGTATCTGGATTATGTGGTAGAGCGGGAAAAATGACGGAACTGTTTCCGGTTGATAATATGAGAAAGCCTGATGGAACCCACTCCATCAGGCTTTATTTATAGGTAAATACAGCTTTCTCTTAGAAGAATTTCATCTCTTCACCCTTGATTTCCGAAAGCAGCAGGTTGGCAAGACGACTGGTTCCCAGACGGAACAGCTCGTTGTTCAGCCATTCTTCGCCGAGCACTTCCTTGACGATGGTGTAATAAATCAGTGCATCGTTCACGCAGTTGATTCCTCCTGCGGGCTTAAAGCCTACCTTGATACCCGTCAGCTCGTGATATTCCTTGATGGCCTGGCACATAACCAGGGCGGCCTCCGGCGTGGCGGCAGGCTGCTGCTTGCCGGTGGAAGTCTTGATGAAATCGGCACCCGAATACATGGAAAGGATGGATGCTTTTTTGATGTTCGAAGCCGTCTTCAAAGCTCCGGTTTCGAGGATTACCTTCATGTGGTGCTCTTTGCAGGTTGCTTTGAGTTCTTGTATCTCCTCGCACATGCCTTCATAGTCTCCCGCCAGGAACTTGCCCACCGAAATAACGATGTCTATTTCATCGGCGCCTTCCATCAGTGCCATGGCAGTTTCTGCCACTTTCACTTCAATGAAAGTCTGGGAGGAGGGGAAACCTGCTGATACACAAGCTATTTTTACATCTTCCACTTCCAGCGTGTCTTTTACGACTTCTGCAAAATTGGGGTATACACAGATGGCTGCCACATTTTTCAGGTCGGGGAACTCTTCGTCGAATTTATTCACTTTCTGGGTGAATTTCATGACGCTTTCATCGCTGTCTTCACTCTTCAGGGTGGTAAGGTCAATGCAGTTGAACAGGAATTTCTTTACCTCCGGTGTATTGTTTGCCGGTACTTTCTCTGCAATGATTCTGGCAGCTTGTGCAGCTATTTCTGCATCATCCAGTTGGGTGTTGTACTTTGCCAGGGCGGCGTCATACTTACTCTGGGTAGGCTCATTCTTCTCCATGGTTTTTCAATTTAGGATTATTGATATGTCTTGTCTGGTCACGTCTGGTTTTCTTCTCGAAGTTGCGGCAGAAGGCGTCTGTCAGGTTCACTCCGGTCTGGTTCGCAAGGCAGAGAAGTACCCAAAGAACATCTGCCATCTCATCGTCGAGATTGTCTTTTTCTCCTTTCTTGAAGGATTGGTCGCCATACTTGCGTGCCATGACGCGGGCGAGTTCGCCCACTTCTTCGGTCAGTATCGCCATATTGGTGAGTTCGCTGAAATAGCGCACTCCGTATTCCTTTATCCAGGAATCCACTTGTTTCTGTGCTTCTTCTAACGTCATTATTCCTTGTTTTTTGTATCTATACAGATGGTCACGGGACCATCGTTCATCAGTTCTACTTTCATATCGGCACCAAATTCGCCGGTACCTATTTCTTTACCTAATGCTAAACTCAGTTCCCGGCAGAATTGTTCGTACAGCGGGACGGATATTTCCGGCCGTGCTGCCCGTATGTAGGAGGGACGGTTGCCTTTCTTGGTGGAGGCGTGGAGGGTGAACTGGCTGATAACCAGTATCTCGCCGTCTGCTTCAAGAATGGATTTGTTCATTACGCCGTTTTCGTCATCGAAAATGCGCAGGTTGACTATCTTCTTGCAAAGCCAGTCGATATCTTCTTTTCCATCGGATTCTTCGATGCCTACGAGTATCATGAGGCCCTTTCCAATGGAGGCTTTGCAGGTTCCGTTGATGGTGACGGAAGCGTGTCCGGCACGTTGTATCACTACTCTCATGTTGTTCTTGTCTTTTTGAGGGGACAAAGTTACGAATTAATTCGTTGTGTGCATGGCTCTGCAGGCTGATTTATCAGTCATTATTTCTCTGAGAAATAGGTCTGGATGATTTTGGCTTTCGCTTCTCCCACCACGGCGGCAAGCTCCTCGGCAGATGCTTCGCGGATACGCTTCACGCTTTTGAACTCCTTGAGCAACGTGCTTTTCGTCTTTTCACCGATACCTTTTATCTCGTCCAGTGCGGAGGCAATCTGCCGTTTGCTGCGCTTGTCGCGGTGGAAGGTAATGGCGAAGCGGTGCACTTCATCTTGAATCTGCGTCAGCAGTCGGAAGAGGGGGGTGTTCTGTTTCAATCCGATGGTCTGGGGAGGGTAGCCATACAATAGCTCGGAAGTGCGATGTTTGCCATCTTTGGCAAGTCCGGCGATGGGGATGTTCAGGCCAAGCTCGTCTATCACCTCTTTTACGGCGCTCATTTGCCCTTTTCCACCGTCGGTGATAAGAAGGTCGGGCAGGGGTGCTTTCTCTTCTATAGCGCGCTGATAGCGCCGTTTTACGACCTCTTTCATGGAGGCATAGTCATCCGGTCCCGCTACGGTCTTGATATTGTACTTGCGGTAATCCTTCTTGGAAGGTTTCCCCTTGACGAAGACCACGCACCCGGCCACGGGGTCGGAACCCTGGATGTTGGAGTTGTCGAAACATTCTATCTGCATGGGCAGGCGGTCCAGGTGCAGCTCTTGCTGTATCTCTTTCAGCAGGCGCACGGTCCGTTGCTCCGGATTCAGCTTTTCGGCTTGCTTCAGGCGGTCGGCTTTGTACTGCTTCACATTGAGGATGGAGAGTTCCAGCAGTTTCTTTTTGTCTCCCCGTTGCGGAATGGTAAAGACGACATCTTTCAGCTCCATATCCAGCTCAAAAGGCACGATGATTTCACGAGAAAGGCTCTTGTATCTTTCCCGCATTTCGATGATGCCGAGAGAGAGCAGTTCTTCTTTGCTCTCATTCAATCGTTTCTTGTATTCAAAGGTGAAAGCCTGGTTGATGGCACCGTTCGTAATGTGCAGGTAGTTGACAAAAGCGGACTTTTCATCGCTGTCTTCCTCGATGGAGAACACGTCGATATTGTGCAGCACGTTGCTTACCACTTCCGATTTCGCCCGGTAGTTTTCCAGCAGCAGGTATTTCTTCTTTATCTTCTGTGCTTCTTCAAACTTCATTTCGGCTGCCAGTTCCTGCATTTGCTGGAAAAGCATCCGTTCTATCTCCTGGGTATTCCCTTTGAGTATTTCCTTGATTTCAGCGATGTTTTTCAGATACTCTTCCTGGCTTTGCTTCCCGATGCAAGGTCCTGCACAGTTCTTGATGTGGTATTCCAGGCAAACATTGAACTTTCCGGCACGTATGTTTTCCGGAGAGAGGTTCAGGTGGCATGTACGCAAAGGGTACAGATGCTTGATGAGGTCGAGTAATGCGTACATGGAAGGTATATGGCTGTAAGGGCCATAATAGGAGGAACCGTTACGGATTATCTTCCGGGTTCTGAATACACGTGGAAAGTATTCGTTCTGCACGCAGATGCTGGGATACGTCTTGTCGTCTTTCAACAGTACGTTGTAGCGAGGCTTGTATTTCTTGATAAGATTGTTTTCCAGCAATAGCGCGTCTTCTTCCGTATTCACCACGATATATCGGATATCTGCAATCTTGCTGACCAGCACCCTCGTCTTTCCCGGTTCGTGCTCCCGGTTGAAGTAGGAAGACACTCTTCGCTTCAGATTCTTTGCCTTTCCTACATATATAATAGTCCCTTCGGTATTCAGATATTGGTAAATACCGGGACTTTCGGGAAGGTTGGATACAATCCCTTTGAGGTAGTCGTTAGTTCTGAGTTCTTCCATAATACCGACGTTTCACCACAGATTACACAGATTAGCGCAGATTTCTCTTCGATAAAACTGTGTTTTGTGGTGGATAAATAATCTGTGTTAATCTGTGTAATCTGTGGTGAAATATGAAATGGCTAAAGCGACAGCACAGCCTCCACTTCCACATCATCTCCAAACACATCCTTGCCATGAAGCTCTTTCAGCTCGATGATGAAGTTTACATACACTTTCTTGGGGTTCATCTGTTTCACCAGTTTGCAGGCGGCTTCCATTGTTCCACCGGTTGCCAGCAAGTCGTCGTGTAGCAATACTACATCGTCTTCATTGATGGCATCCTTGTGCATCTGCACGGTGTCTTTGCCATATTCTTTATCATAGCTTTCTTCAATGGTTTCTGCAGGAAGCTTTCCCGGCTTGCGGATAGGTACGAAGCCTGCCCCCAGTCTGGTGGCGAGAATGGGGCCCATAATGAATCCTCTTGATTCTATACCCACTACTTTGGTGATGCCTTTGTCTTTATACATCTCGTATAGTGTGTCCGAGAGTTCCTGCAAGGCGGTAGGCTCCTTGAACAAGGTAGTTACATCGTAGAATAGAATTCCCGGAATGGGGAAGTCGGGTATTTCCCGGATGCTTTTGGTAAGAGTTTCTTTGCTCATAATCAGTTTATTTAATACGTTTATTGAATTCTTTGTTTCACGTGGAACTTTGCGCTCTATCGTCCGCAAAGTACCAGTAGCACGTTGATGTCGCTTGGAGATACTCCCGGAATCCGACTCGCTTGGGCTATTGTTTCCGGATCTATCTTCATCAGCTTCTGTCTAGCTTCGGTAGAAAGGGATTGAATGGAATTATAGTCAAACTTACCTTTTATCTTGATGCTTTCCAATCTTGCCAATTTATCCGCAATAATCCGTTCGCGTCCGATGTATCCCTCGTACTTGATGAGTATTTCTGCAGCTTCTACAATTTCTTCCTTTCTATCGGATATTTTATCCAGTTCTCGTTTAAAGGCACTGACGTGTTCGGCAATGTTCTCAATCGTTATCTGCGGACGGTTTATCAAATCTATCAATTTGCATCCTTGGCGCAGTGGAGTAGTGCCGAGCTGCTCCAATACCGGATTGATTAATGCCGGTTTCATCGAGTAATTCCGCGCGAAGTCTATAATCCGGTTCACGGCTTCACGTTTTTCTGTCAGCAGCTTGTACCGCTCTTCCTTGGCGAGTCCCAGCTTCCAGGCTTTTTCCGTGAGTCGCATGTCCGCATCATCCATACGGAGCAGGATGCGATATTCGGCACGGGAAGTAAACATACGGTAAGGCTCGTCCACACCTTTTGTTACCAAGTCATCGATTAAAACGCCGATATATGCTTCATCCCTTGCAAGGGTGAACGGTTCTCCGCCGTGGCAATTGATGTGGGCGTTGATACCTGCCATGATTCCTTGTCCAGCTGCTTCCTCGTAACCGGTTGTTCCGTTTACTTGTCCGGCAAAGAACAGATTCTTTATATTCTTCGTTTCCAGCGTATGTTTCAGTTGGGTGGGGTCAAAGAAGTCGTATTCGATGGCATAGCCCGGGCGGTAGATGACGAGGTCTCTGAACGCCGGTATCTTTTTCAATGCTGCAATCTGGATGTTCATGGGCAATGAAGAAGAGAATCCATTCAAGTAGAGCTCTTGGGTTGTTTCCCCTTCGGGCTCCAGGAAAAGCTGGTGCTGCGGTTTGTCGGGGAAAGTCACAATCTTGGTTTCTATACTGGGGCAATAACGTGGGCCGATACTTTGGATTTGTCCGTTGAAAAGGGGAGAATCCGGCAGACCTTCCTGCAGGATGCGGTGTGCTTCTTCGTTGGTGAAGCAGGTCCAGCAAGGGAGCTGTTTCAAATGGCGTACATGAGTGTCCATGAACGAGAACTTGTGGAAGTCACATTCTCCGTCTTGGATTTCCATATCCTCATAATGCACGCTGCGTCCATCTATGCGTACGGGGGTTCCCGTCTTCATGCGTCCAAAGGTGATGCCATGCTTTGCGATGGATTCGGTTAATTGGTAGGATGCAGGTTCTGCCATACGTCCACCTGGAAGCATGGTACGTCCCACGTGCATCAGTCCATTGAGGAAAGTTCCTGCGGTGAGTACTACACATTTGGCATGGAACGTTACTCCCCATAATGTGACTACTCCCGTAATCTCACCGTTTTCAACGAGGATTTCCTGCACGGTATCCTGCCAGATATGCAGGTTGGGGATATTTTCCAGAATTTCTCTCCATGCCCAGATAAATTTGTTGCGGTCGCACTGTGCGCGCGGGCTCCACATAGCGGGACCTTTGGAACGGTTCAGTATACGGAACTGTATGGCTGTCTGGTCTGTCACCAATCCCATATATCCTCCCAAGGCGTCTATTTCGCGTACTATCTGTCCTTTGGCGATGCCTCCCACTGCCGGGTTACAACTCATCTGTCCGATTTTGTTCATATCCATTGTGATAAGACAAGTCTTCGAACCCAGGTTTGCAGCAGCGGCAGCGGCTTCGCATCCTGCGTGTCCGGCGCCGATTACAATAACGTCATACTTAAACTCCATTCGTTCAGTGTATTTTAAAACTGTGCAAAGTTACGAAAAAAGTTGTATGCCGGGACGTGTCATATCTTAAAATCCGGATATATCTTCTTTGGCATTGCTTATATTTCCGTATCCAGCATCATACTTATTGCTTGGAATGCTTAGGCTATAGACATATTGCTTGTGTTTAGCTTAAAATACAATCAAAATGAAGCTTTTTGAATACTATTGCTTTTCTTTTTGAAAAAGATACATACCTTTGCAGCGTTTGGATATTAAAAAGTGTTTTGATTGACTAATTTTAAGGAAGAGAAGCATGAGAAAGAAATTCTTCTTGTTAATCATTGTCTGCCTGGTTATGGGGGCAGGAGTGATGGCTCAGACGTCTACGGTCTCGGGAACAGTATTTGCCGAGGACAACAATGAGCCGATTATTGGGGCATCGGTATTGGTGAAGGGTACAACGCTGGGGGCCGTGACCGATATCGAAGGTAAATTTACAATCTTGAATGTGCCGGGCACGGCAAAGACAGTGATTGTCTCTTTTGTAGGTATGCAGAAAGTAGAAGCTGCCATAAAGCCTGCTATGAAGGTGGTGCTGAAATCGGATTCGGAACTGCTGGATGAAGTGATGGTGGTGGCTTACGGCACGGCCAAAAAGAGCGGCTATGCAGGTTCGGCTTCTTTAGTGAAAGCGGATGCGCTGAAAGACATTCCGACGACCAGCTTTGAAAACGCGTTGAACGGTAAAGTGGCGGGCTTGCAACTGACGAATAATTCCGGCCAGGCGGGTTCCGCACCGGCCATCCGCATCCGTGGCATAGGTTCTATGAATGCCGGGAATGAACCGTTGTATGTAGTGGACGGTGTTCCGGTCTCTTCGGGCAATACGGGGCAGATGAGCGGTGAGCTCTATTCTACCAACAACATCATGAATACGTTGAACCCGGAAGACATCGAATCTATTTCTGTATTGAAAGATGCGGCGGCCAGCTCGCTTTATGGGTCGCGTGCGGCAAACGGCGTCATTCTGATTACTACCAAAAAAGGACAGATTGGCAAGCCGGTGGTGACGCTGAAAGCCGAAGTGGGCTTCACGCCCTGCTGGGCAACGGACAACTATGAAACGGCCAGCGTACAGGAGAATGTGAATATGCTCTACACCGTATTTCACGATGCCCGTACAAGTGGTAAGGGCGAAACGGACGAAAAGGCGGCAGCCTATGCCATAGGCCAGTTGAACAGCCGTTTCAACAAACATGGCTACCAATTTACCACAAATGGTACGGGAGCTTACGAGAACGTCAATATCCTTGAGTACGACAACTCCGGGCGTGGAGGCAAATACTACGATTGGGACAAGGCATATTTCCGTACCGCCATTTACCAGACCTACGATATGTCCGTCAGCGGTGCTACGCAGAATACCAACTATTACACTTCCCTTTCCTATACCCAGGACGAAGGACGTTTGAAGATGAACAGCTTCGACCGTGTTTCCGGTCGCCTGAACCTCACCCAGAAGGTGGGGAAATTCCTTGAACTGACCACCAATGCCAGCCTGGCGCGTACCAAGAAAAGCGGTTATAATGATACACGCAACACGGGCAGTAATTACTTCATGCAGACCCGTAACTTGCTGTGGGGACTCTACTGGCCCACTGATTACAAGACCGGCGAGCTCTGGACCGAACGTTACGGTAGCTACGCCTACAATGGGCTTTATTATGACAAAGAGTGGGAGAACGGTTCTACCAGTACCAAAATCATAGCTGCGGAGACGCTCACCCTGCATCTGATGCCGGGCCTGGACCTTCGTTCTATCTACTCTTACGACAATACTACTGTAAAAGACCATATCTATTACAGTGCCAATCACTATAAAGGCTCGGCAGACAATGGGAATGTCAACGAATACCGTACTACATACGAGAAGATGGTTACCTCCACTACCGCCAATTATACCGGCACCTTCGACAAACACACAGTTGGCACCATGGTGGGTTTCGAAGCGGAGAAGAACAAGACAGACTATGTGCGTGCCACAGGAAGCAATCTTGCGGTCAGCACCATTCATACAGTTTCTACTGCCGGAACGCAGACTTCTGCCGGATATTCCTGGGGAAACTCGATGGTGTCCGTGCTCTCCAAGTTGGATTATAATTACGATGAACGCTACTTCATTTCCGGTTCTTACCGCCGCGACGGTTCTTCCCGGCTCAGCAAGCAGGAACGTTGGGGAAACTTCTGGTCAGTGGCGGGAGCGTGGAACATCATGCGCGAGGGTTTTATGAGCAAATATTCTTTCCTGAGCAACCTGCGTATACGTGCCTCTTATGGTATTAACGGTACGCTGCCTTCGGACAATTACGGCTATATGAGCTTGATGAGCTATACCAGTAAGTACATGGGTAACCCGGGCGGTACAATCACTACCGTCACCAATGACAAGCTGTCTTGGGAGACGAGCTACAACACGAATGTGGGTATCGACTTCGGCTTCTTCGGCCAACGTCTGCGCGGTACGGTGGAATACTTCAACCGTGATTCGAAGAACCTGCTCCAGGATGTTCCCATTTCGATGGTTACGGGATTTTCCTCTACGTTGCGGAACGTAGGATGCATCAACAACCATGGGGTAGAGGTGGAGTTGAGTGGTGACATCATTGATAGTAAAGGATGGTTATGGAGTGCCGGTGCCAACGCAACCTTCCTCCGTTCTGAGGTGAAAGAGTTGTATGGCGGTGCGGACATTATCTGGTACGACCCCACCAGTAGCGACAGCCGTGCGCAATATGTATACCGGGAAGGTCAGTCCACGCTGGCTTTCTATGGATACGAATGGGCAGGTGTGGACAAGACCAACGGCAAGAACGTCTACTATGTAAATGACCCCAAGAATGGCAAGGCCGGAGATTTTGAGTATAACGGGCGCGGAGCTACTTATGACTATAACAATGCCAACTACACCATCATCGGCAATGCCGTTCCCAAAGTGTATGGGGGCATCAATACCTCGGTCTCCTACAAAGGCATAGCCCTTTCGTTGGGCTTTACCTATAAGATAGGAGGAGACTTGTACGACGGAGCCTACATGGATGTGGCCGACGACGGTTATTATTGGGAGCGTATCCGTGCTAAAAGCTACTACAACAACCTTTGGACGCCAGACCATACGAACGGTACAGAGCCCCGTATCGAAGGTGTAGACCTCGATGACCCGCAACAATACAGCAGCCGCCACTTGTTCAATGCCAGTTATCTGCGCTTGAAGAATCTCTCATTGGCCTATACGCTGCCCAAAGCCATGACCCGCAAGGCTTTCATCGAGAATGCCCGCCTTTTCTTCACTGCCAGCAACCTTTGGACAATAGCCAAATACAAGGAGGCAGACCCCGAAGTGAGCGAATACGGCACACGTGGTTGGGAAACCCCTATCGGAAAAACGTTTGTCGTTGGCGTTGAATTGAAATTTTAATGAACTGGAGGAACTAACAATGAAAAAGATATATCATTTATTGGCACTTGTGATACTTGGTGCCTTTACATTCACTTCGTGTGACGATTTTCTGGATATGCAGCCCACCAACTCCGGAAATGCAGAAGGTGCTGTCGGTACGGTAGCCGATGCGCAGGTGGTTATCAACGGTGTGATGAGTGCGATGACCTCATCGTCCTATTACGGCAGAAACCTTTTTATGTACGGTGATGCCAAGGGCGGTGACCTCACGATTTTTGCTGCCGGACGCGGACTGGATGCATTCTATACGTTCAACCACACTTCCAACAGCAATACTTATTCCGGTTTCTGGAGCCGTGGATATTACTGCATTCTGCAGGTCAACACCTTGTTGAGCAACATTGAGAAGCTGGAAGAATCGGGCAGTATGGAAGACTTTTCCGAAGCCAAAGGGCAGGCGTTGACTCTGAGGGCGCTGTTCTATTTCGATTTGGTCCGTCTCTACGGGCTTCCTTACAATTACAACAAGACCTCTTATGGAGTTCCCAATGTAACCGAGCCGCTTACGGTGAACGCCCAGCCCACCCGTGCTACTGTGGAGGAGAACTATCGCCAGATTCTGCAGGACTTGTCGGACGGGGCGGCCCTGCTTGCCAAGAAGAAGACAAAGCAGAGCGGATATGCGGACTATTACACCAACATAGCCCTGCAAGCGCGTGTGAAACTCTATATGGAAGATTATGACGGTGCTTTGAACGCTGCCCGGGAGATTATAGAAAGCGGTGTGTACAAACTGTATGAGCCTGCCGATTGGACGGCTTCCTGGAGCAAGCAGTTTGGTTCCGAGTCCATCTTTGAGCTGGGCATCACCACTGAGGAATCAGACCTGGGAACTTCTTCTTTGGGCTTTTACCTGATGCGCTACGGACAGTTGAAGAATGCCATGGGCTGGTATCTTGCCAGCGATTATTTCTTGAACCGTCTGGGTGAAGACGAGACGGATGTGCGTTGGGGAATCATGGACAACGATGAATACTGGGTGGACAATGAGATTGAACGCAAGGGAGCCTGCTACAAGTATATGGGCAGTACCACTCTGGCAGGTGACGGCAAGGCAACCAATACAGCCGTCAATATCAAGATAATCCGTCTTTCCGAGATATATCTGATTGCCGCCGAAGCAGCCTTGCACTCCACGAAGCAGGAAGCAGGCGCAGATGCCGCCGCCGGTTACCTGAATGAAATCCGCAGGCGTTCTCCCGGACTGGCACCGGCCACTGCCGCTACCATTACCGATGATATGATTCTGGACGAGCGCAGCAAGGAGCTTTTTGGTGAAGGACAACGCTTCTTCGACATGATGCGTATGGGCAGAACCATCGAATTCAACGACGATTTTCAAGATATTCCGGTGAGTCACCGTGGAAAAACAATCGACCGTACTTTCGAGAAGATTGTGCTTCCTATTTCGCAAGATGAGATAAATGCCAATCCGGCATTGGAGAACCAGCAGAATCCGGGATATTAGTCGTTCCCTGCTGTCTATTGTTTGCTACTCCTTGTATATCAGGGAGGTATTTTGCCAACAAGTTGTCACTGCCTTGGCAAACTTTTGCCACGCCTATGGCAAAGTTTTGCCAACGCGGTGGCAAAGTCTTGCCAATGGGAAGGCAAAACCTTGTCATAGGCGTGGCAAGAAAAGCGGAAAAAGGTGCCTTTGATGAATTTCTTTGATAAAATGAGACGGTAATACCTTGATATTCCACAAAAATACTATTTATTGGTTCGAAATTTCTATTCTTTTTTTCTGAATCGGCTTATCTTTGCTTTCGTAGAAACCAATAAAAAGTTATAATACTATGAGAAGATTTTTCCTCATATCGTCATTCTTGGCGTTGTTTGCAATCGGAAGCTCGGCGCAATGGAAGCCGGCAGGTGATAAAATCAAAACGGACTGGGCATCCCAGATTAATCCCGCGAATGTGTTGCCCGAATATCCTCGTCCCATCATGGAACGGAGTGACTGGAAGAACTTGAACGGACTGTGGAATTATGCCGTTATAAATAAAGGTGAGCATCTTCCGGCAGAGTTCGAAGGGCAGATACTTGTTCCTTTTGCCATCGAATCCTCCTTGTCCGGAGTTGGAAAAAGAATCAATGAAAACCAGGAACTGGTCTACCAGCGCAGTTTTGATATTCCTTCCGCCTGGAAGGGAAAACAAGTGCTGTTGCACTTTGGTGCTGTCGACTGGAAAACGGATGTATGGGTGAATGATGTGAAAGTAGGCAGCCATACGGGTGGATTTACTCCGTTCTCCTTCGATATTACTGCCGCCCTTTCTGGCAAAGGCAATAATCAGTTGGTCGTAAAGGTTTGGGACCCGACGGATAAAGGACCTCAACCCCGTGGAAAGCAGGTCAGCAATCCGGAAGGTATCTGGTATACTCCCGTAAGCGGTATCTGGCAGACGGTATGGATGGAGCCGGTTGCCGGAAAACATATCGAGAATCTCCGTATCACTCCCGATATTGACCGTAATCTGTTGACAGTGAGGGCTGAATTGAATAGTGCATGCCCTTCCGACTTTGTGGAAGTGAATGTGTATGACGGCAATCAACTGGTAGCCACCGGCAAAAGTATCAATGCAGAGCCGGTGGAGGTGTCCATGCCCCGGAATGCCAAGTTGTGGAGTCCAGATTCCCCCTTCCTCTATACGCTGAAAGTGACTCTGAAAAGTGGAGGCAAGGTAGTGGATAAGGTGGACAGCTATGCTGCCATGCGTAAGTACTCCACCCGTCGTGACGCGGATGGCATCGTACGCCTGGAACTGAATAACGAGGCTTTGTTCCAGTTTGGACCGCTGGACCAGGGTTGGTGGCCCGACGGACTGTATACAGCTCCCACAGACGAGGCTTTGCTGTATGATGTACAGAAGACGAAAGATTTCGGTTTCAATATGATTCGCAAGCATATCAAGGTGGAACCGGCACGTTGGTACACACATTGTGACCGTTTGGGTATCATCGTATGGCAGGATATGCCGAGCGGTGACCGTAATCCGGAATGGCAGAACCGCCGCTATTTCGACGGAACAGAACTGAAACGCTCCACCGAATCCGAAGCCTATTATCACAAGGAATGGAAGGAAATAATGGATTGTCTCTACTCTTATCCGTGTATCGGTACATGGGTACCGTTCAACGAAGCCTGGGGGCAGTTCAAGACGGTAGAGATAGCCGAATGGACGAAACAGTATGACCCGACCCGCCTGGTGAATCCGGCAAGTGGCGGTAACCATTATACTTGCGGTGACATGCTCGACCTCCACAACTATCCCCAACCGGAAATGTATTTGTATGATGCACAGCGCGCCACGGTTTTGGGTGAGTATGGCGGCATTGGCCTTGTCTTGAAAGATCATCTTTGGGAACCGAACCGCAACTGGGGATATGTTCAGTTCAACTCTTCCAAAGAAGTGACTGATGAGTACGTGAAATATGCCGATATGCTGTATCAGATGATAAAAAGAGGTTTCTCGGCAGCCGTCTATACACAGACCACGGATGTGGAGGTGGAAGTGAACGGTCTGATGACTTACGACCGCAAGGTGATAAAGCTGGATGAGAAACGCGTGAAAGAGATAAATACACGTATCTGCAATTCACTTAAGAAATAGGGGCATTTACAATTTACCATTTACAAAGTACAATTT
>OMGN01001288.1_pt1 | contig 14226 bp, 10 predicted proteins | sample 1674111 | NCBI WGS metagenome assembly OMGN01 (sample SAMEA103958143, study PRJEB25191) | human gut metagenome | biome: human-associated habitat [ENVO:00009003]; feature: intestine environment [ENVO:2100002]; material: feces | place: Germany | collected 2013/2015
GTCCGCTGCATTTTTATTAAATACCAAAATATATTGAATATTTTCTTTCTTCAAAATATCATGTACTTCTGTACATGTTAAATCCCCTGACATACAAAACGAATTTAATTTTGAAAAATCTTTATCATTTAATTTTTTAAATCCATCACTGTTTGAAACATGAAGACGGTTCGTGGACATTTCAAAACCACCATCCAGTGTTCCCATACCACCATCTGTATTAAAATTATGACAAGTATACATTTTATAGTTATCATACGGTAAAGTATTAAAATAATCCCCAACTTCGACAAAAATATCTGGAATCATTTTTGTGTTCATATCAAATACTCTTGAAAAATTCCATCCAGCTGCACTTATGCCAGAACTAAGAAAATTATATTTTACAATTTCATTTACATTATGACGAAAAAAGACACAAACTAACGCAACCAATCCTACTGTCGCTAGATTTGGTATAAAATACATCTTTTTAAAGATTGACTCGTATATGCACAAGACACAGATACCAAAAAAGAACAAAATTAAGTATTGTATAGATGAGACTGTTCTCATTGTAACAAAGAAATAATTAAAAGATGTAATTGTTAATAATACAGTAAATATTTTTTTCCATACTAAAACATATAAAACCAATACCATACCAACAATACTTCTAGATTGCGAATTCTTAGATAATACAAACATTAATGCAAAAACAACAAAACCATACTTTAGCAATGAGTCATGATCATACCATTCTTGTTGAAAGCCATGATAACGAGTTACGTTGTATACAAATTCTTCTGTGTTTATATTTAAATATCTTGTTGCGAGCAAAAAGCCAACAACAACTAGAATTCCTAGAATAGAAACTATCATCCATTTTGTTTCTTTCGCTTTAAATGCCTCAACAAAACAATATACACATTTAATCGTTATTGCCGCAATGAAAAATAAAATAACAACTTGAACATATATTGTTGAAAACGAGATCATGGAAATAGACATTAAAACAATATATATAATCTTCTTGGATTCCATTTTTTCTACTAATGGTAAAGAATAAATAATCAGAATAGGCACTGCCATCATTCTAACAATAGATCCACCATAAAATGCTGCAGTTTGAAACTGCCATAAATCGTATGAATAAACTCTTATACATTCATAGATTCCTGTTTGTAGAAAACCAGCTGGAATCAGAAAATAAAAGAACGGAACAATGGCATATTGTGAATATTTTTCTTTTACAAAAAGCGATGCCAATTGTTTGTATACAATTCCAAATAATACATAATTGTGCAATGACATAGTCACCCTACAAAAATAAGGTAAATAAATGTGGAAGAGTGTCCCAAAATAAGAATAACTCAATTCGTATGTATTGATAACACGAATTAAATCAAGTCCATTAATATGAACTAAAGAACCATTAAAATAATTCTCATTCATTAAATGTGGAGTGCCCACATGATTAACAACCTTACCTATATAATAAACATCATCATAATTTAAATCATAATATGGCAATTGGTTTGCGATAGAAAAAGATATAAATACACCTGCAAATAAAAATAAAACCCAATTATTCTTCAAAATACGTTGTAATTTAATTTCGTGTCTACAAAATATATTTTTTCTATTCTTAAATAACAAGTATCCATCTACAACGACAAATAAAATAGATTGTAATATAAAGTATAGTGCCCAAGATAAATGAAGTATCTGACATACAAATCCAATAATAAACGTTAAAAAGAAAGTAGATAAAAATCCTGAAATTAGAATTGTTCTAGTATTCTTGTTATAACCAAATAAATCTAAGCATTCATTTCCTAACAAATAATACTGAAAAGAAATACAGACATAAAACACTACACTCAAAACTAAATTCATTCGCCTTTCTCCTTGTTACTTTCATATTCTTTAATACTCAATTTTTGAATCAAGTCTTTTTGTTTCTCTTTTAATTTAGAAATTTGTGCAGTTTGTGTAAACAACATAATGTATAAGAAAAAGATAAATACACAAAAGATGAAATTGCTTGTGGACATAAATCCCAATTGTTTTGAAATCCACGTTGGAATTTGAGGGAATACACTAATAATCAGAAGAAGAATAGACCATAAGATCCACATAATCGCATCATCAATATTTAATCCATGTTTTTGAATCTTTTTAATGACAAAAACAAATGTAATTATACTCGCAAAGATAAAAACCAACTGTAATTTTAATCCCATAATCTACACCTTTCTAAATGGTTGAATCAAAAAGATTGAAACCATCATTCGACTCATATATTTGATCGTATTTACTAAATTTAAATAAGATTCTCCAAATTCACGTTCTGACATTTGAACTTGAATCTCTTTAATTTTTCTATTCTTACGATACATATAAACCAATGTATCTGGTTCAGGAGGATTATTCATATCCAATGCATAATCTTTAATACAAGCCTTACCATACGCTCTAAATCCACTTGTTGGATCCATTACCTTTTTACCAGTTACAATTTTTATTGCACTAGCAATTAAACGGCTACCAATCATACGTGCTGTAAAAGGTTTCTTTTCGCTCACAAAACGAGAACCAATCACAATATCATTTCCATTTTCAATTTCTTTAACCATCGCATCAATATATTTAGCTGAGTGCTGACCATCTCCATCAAATTGGATAACAACATCATAATTTTCTTTCATGGCTAATTTAAAACCTGTTTGAACAGCTCCAAACAATCCTAAGTTACAAAAACCATCAATATGATTAAAATTATTTTTCTGAATAACTTCTAAAGTATTATCTTTAGATCCATCATTCACAACAACATAATCAACATCTGGCGCATTTTGTTGTATATCCTTTACTGTTTTTTCAATATTTAAAGCCTCATTATAGGCTGGTATTACCACCAAAGTCTTCATATCTCTTCTCCTTTTTATTGTTAAGCTTATCTCTTAACATATATAGAATAATATGTACCTGCTCTATCATCATTTACTGTATCCACTTTATAGTATTCATTATACGAATCTTGTGTGTTATCTTTACCTTCCAACACAAAACATTGTATTGAATACTCATCTAATATCGGAATTAATGCATCAAAAGATTTTCGATCTTTAGAAGCATTAAAATTTTCAAACACACTCTGCTGATCAAGAGTAAATTTTGAATATACCTTGTTAATAGAACTCATCGCATATCTTGGTATTGCTGAAACAGACACTACATCATCACTTACACTCGTAGCTATAATTGCTAATGAAGTTAAATATCCATCTGTTGTTACAAACTGAGGCATCAATGTATATAGTTTTTCACCATTAGAAACCTTATCTAATTTTTGTCCCAATTCATAAATTGAATTAGGTACTAGCTTTGGATTTTGTATAACTACTTCCATAGAATGAATCATTGATTTTCTTGCCCCAAAATACGATAAAGATGACATAAACAAGAAAATTACACTCATTAATAGTATAAAACCTTTTGTCAACATTTCACTTGTGATTGTGAATATTCCATACAATAAGAATACAAATCCAACAATATATATTGTATAAAACAAGCATGTAAGAACACGTAAAGCTACAAAGTAATAAACAGATAATGTTTGATATACATTACATAATCCTGGAATCAACATAAATCCAGTAATTAAAACTAAAACTTCTGTGACCTTAAATACAATTGGTTTTCGAATAATTGCAAATGCAAAGATATATACTAAAACAAATGCTAAAAACACAATAGATTTTAAGTTTGACATAAACATGCCTTCTACATTTGCATAGATATCTTCTTTATTCGGCAAAACCATCCCTAAAACAACTAATAATACAAGAGTCCCAAAGGCAATAAGCCCTTTTTTATTGAATTGCGTATATACACTAATAAGTGTAGCTATAGCTGCAACAAACACAATAGGTATTGCGATAGAAGATTTAGACACTAGAACAACCGACATGACAATTAGTTGTAATATGTGTTTAATCATAATCTTCTCATTATCAATAAAGAAAACCAAAACCCATAAAATACCCATTGTACGTGGTATTGATGAACCCAAATACATAGCTGAACTAAATTGCCAATAATCTTGTAAAATCATTAAATTGCAGTTTGTAGCAACAATCATAAGAATAGTAAAAACAAATAAAATGATAGGAGTCCATTGTGCATACTTATTAAATTCACCACTCAATTTGCATACTGTTCTTTTGGCAAATTCACAAACTGTAACAACTAACAACAAATAATTTTGAAAGTTTAAGAATACACGACAAAATGTGAATACATTCATATGCAATATATTCGTATACACAGATGCTTCCAATTGCCAAACATCAAACAAATACGAATTAAATTGATGTCTATTATCTAAACCCACAGGAAAGTTATAATAATATGGATTTTTATAGGAAGCTAAATGAGAAATTCTACCAATATAATATCCATCATCTAAATGGTTATTCAACCACATAACATGTACATTCGCAAATGACAATATAAGTAGTATAAATGTAATCAAAAATAAAGCATAATTATTCTTAAATCCATTTAATACTTCATTTTTAGTTATTTTAAAATCATTCTTCTTAAGCCTATACATAATAAATATGATCATGACTAGAATGGATACTATAAAATATATTAAAGCAATTCTCCATGGTAATCCAAGTAATTGAATGATTATAAAACCAACTGCTAAAACAAAGCTATATCCAATATATCCAACAAGCAAACTTGTCGTAAAACTTTTTTGATTTGTTATGGCTGTACCCAAGAAATAACAAAGACATAGAATCCAAAAAATATATATAAAACACTTATATAATCCAACATTAAACTTCCTACTTTCCAAGAAAAAGAACTAGTTACATAACTAGCTCTTATATTTATATCATATTTTTGTGATTTTTTTAAGCCTTAGGATATGTAAACGGGCCTTTATCCAAATCAAAGTTAGGATTATGGAAAGGATCTCCATTCTTTAAAATCTCTGGCCATTTCTTTTGGAAACGAGCAATTTCACTTTTGAAACGAGCTTGTTTTTCTGGTGTATCCTCTAAGCCTCTAGATTTAGATTCATAGTGATACCAAACAGAGAATACATCTTCAACAATCCATTTATTTAAGCTTCTAATTTTTAAACATAGGTCAACATCATTACATGCAACTTTAAAGTCTTCATCAAAGCCACCCACTTCATCAAAGATTTCTCGTTTTGTCATTAAACAAGCAGCTGTTACTGCAGATACATCCCATGATACTCGAGGTCTACCCATATATCCAAAATCATTTCTGTCAATCAATGAGAATGCAGCTGTCGCATAACCATGATATCCAACTACAACACCACAATGTTGTACTGTATCATCTTCATACAATAATTTGGCTCCAACAGCACCCACATCTTCTCTTTGACATAACCCTAGCATGTCTTCAATGGAATCTGGTTCAATGACTTTTGTATCATTATTTAAGAACAAGATATATTCACCATGCGTGTATCTCACTCCATAGTTATTGATCTTTGAATAGTTAAAATCACCCTCATAATAAATGACTTTTACATTTGAATATGTTTCTTCAAGTTCTTTATAGTAATCAAAAATCTCTTGTTCCGTCGAATTATTTTCAACAATCACAATCTCAATATTTGAATATGTATTTACATTCATTAAAGATTCAATACAACCCTTCAATAAATCTTTATGATTGTAGTTTGGAATCAAAATAGATACCAATGGATGATCCTTCACTGTATATTTACAATGATACATTCCATATAAAGGACGAGGCAACATTTCAACAGTCGCATCAATACCAACACGTTTAAAATGGGATTCAATCGCTTTTTTACCAGATGTATAACAATACATCTTACTTTCTGGATCCATAGCCGTTGATAATGGGTGCATTCTCCAGTGATATAAAATTTTTGGAACGTGATGTACACTATTTGCCTGTTCTACACATCTAAAGATAAAGTCATGATCTTGTGATCCATCATATTCACTACGCATTCCCCCCACTTTACGAACAATATCCATATTCACAACAAAGAAGTGTGTAATGTAGTTATGAGAACACAATAAGTCAATACTGAAATCCGGTTTAAAGTGCGGATCTTCAAATTTCTTTGTCTTATCATTCAACTTATCTTCATCCGAATATACACAATCATGATGAACTTTCTGCATGGAAGCTACAAATTCATATAAACAATCCGGTGTCAATAAATCATCATGATCAAATAAACCCACATAATCACCTGTAACTAATTCTAAGGCACCATTCATATTTCCAGAAATACCATAGTTTTTTTCTAATTTTTTAAATACGATTCTTGAATCATCCACATAATGTTCTTTCACGTATTTTTCTACCGAATCATTTGTACTTCCATCACCAATACATAATTGCCAATTTGAATATGACTGATTACGTACAGAATCAATCATTTCTTTTAAGTACTCTTCTTTCGTATTAAATGTGGCAACAATAATACTAATCATTGGAGCAAATTCAAATTTAGTATTTCTTTGTCTTTCTAATTCTTCTTCCGTTACTTTAGTGGCATTAAACCATTCATCGTATTCTGCCCAATTACTTGAACCATGAACAATACGATCAATAACACCAGAAAAACCTTTTTTTCTAAGAATTCTAAAGCCATTTTTAATATGTTGATAACTCATCATTTTAAATAGTTTAGGAACTTTTGAAATTACATTTTGACTAGGAGTCTTTTCTTGAAGAATTTCTTTACTTTGATAATTCTTAGTCTTCAACACAAATCTATACTTTTCTTTCGCATTCCCTTTCCATTTAATTGTATAACCACAATCAATTTGATCTTCATCAACCATAGATAAAGAATATAAATCAACTCTACCCTTTGATTTATAATCAAATTCAACTTCTTTTCCTGCTGCATTTAATATAGAGAATGTAATTGGTTCTTTCTCATACGAGAAAGCCCATCCCTTAACTTGATACGTTTTTGTTTCTTCATTATAACTAAACTCATCAATATAGTTTCTAATTCCTCTTTTATCTCTATATTTATTTATTTTTCTTTGATCATAATTCAAAATACATTCGCACAATGTATCCGTATAAGCATTTACTTCAATTGAAGTAGGCTCAACATCACAAGGTACAGTTATTCTAAATCCAATATGCGTATTCTTAAAGCCCAAATCATAGCCATTTATAATGTCTTCACGACCAGGTCGAAATAACTCAAAATCAACTTCTTTTCCGTCCAGTTTAATGTGATAATTGACACTTTCATTATCTTCTTGATAGCACCAGCCAACAATGGTAATAAACTGTTTCGTTTTTAAATCATGAAACTCAAATCTTTCAATTCTGTATTTCAAAGTCATATTAACACCTACAATTCTTCCGCAAACCCTTTTTCCAACTTTTTGAAAATCATGTATCCAATACCTAAAACAACCAATGAAAAGACAAATACTAAACCTAAAGCTTTAAAATCAGGCCATTGATGATACATAAACGCATTACGATAAGAACCAATAATGGTTGTCAACGGGTTGATTGTTATTAGTGTATATAGAATACCTGCACTTGATGCAGAGAATTGGCTTAGGTGATAAATAATTGGAGTACCATACATCAACATATTTAAAATGAAGGCTACAATATTCTCAATATCTTGTACATATACATCGATTGCACTTAAAATCAATACAATGCCTAATGTCAGTAAAGATTGAACGATAAGAATTGGGAATACCGCAATAACATGATAACTAAGTCCGGTACCTGTTCCAATACAGAAAATAATGATAATTAAGCATGAAATCAAAAAGTTTACAATTCCACTAAGAACCTGTGATAACGGAATGATTTCTCTTGGGAAATAAACTTTTTTAATAATTCCCCCATTTGCCTTAATCGAACTAGTTCCCATATTTACGGATGTCATAAAGAATGTCCATGGAATAATACCTGTAATCAAATAAATTAAGTAATTTTCACCAGTTACTCCACGACCAAACAAGTATGGAAATACAATCCAATATACTACAACTTGTAACAATGGATTTAAAAATGACCACAAGATTCCTAAAAAAGATCCTTTGTATCTACCACGAATATCCTTTTTAACATTCGTTTTTAATAACTCTCGATAATTATAAAGATTTTTAAATATACTCATACGCCATCACCTTCTATACATTTTCAAACTCAATTTCTTTAGAGGCCAAAATACATTCTTTCTCTTTACACTCAACTTTAAATTTATGTTTACCTTTTTCTAAGGTTGTTAAATCATACTGGAATTGCCATCCAATAGTATTTACATCCATAAATCCAACATAATGATCAAAGTATGCATCATATACATCTTTTCTATATGTACGATCCACTTTAACATCCATAGAATTTCCATCTAAATAGAAATGAATTGTGGCATCATCTGAATCCGAGATTTGCCATCCCTTAAACAAGTGTTGTTTATCTGTTGCATCCACTTTTGAAATATCTCTAGGACTATCAATATAAACAACAGCCTTACTTTTTTGTTTACCGCTCTCAATATTCTTTTGTCTTTCCTGCTTATGGTCTTGTGCCACTTGTTCTAGATATTCATCCACTACATAAGTAGGATCCCCATCCAAACGAAGTTGTCCCTTATAAATCCAGATGACACGAGTACACAAGTCTTTTACAATTTCCAAACTGTGTGTAACAATCACAATTGTTTTATTTGAATCACGCAATTCTCTTAATTTGTTGTAGCACTTTTCTTGGAAGTGTTGATCCCCTACAGCTAAAATTTCATCAATCAATAAGATTTCAGCATCTACATTAATGGCTACAGAGAAAGCTAGACGCATATACATACCTGAAGAATATGTACGAATTGGATTATCAATAAATTCTCCTAATTCACTAAATTCAATAATGTCATCAATACGAGCATCGATTTCTTTTCTAGTTAAGCCAAAAATAGACGCATTGAAATAAATATTTTCACGCCCCGTAAAATCTGGGTGGAACCCAGCCCCTAGCTCAAGCAATGAAGTTAACTTTCCATCCGTTTCAATTGTTCCTTTTGTTGGATAAATAATTTTAGTCATCAACTTTAATAAAGTTGATTTACCAGAACCATTCACACCAATTAAAGCTACAGTTTCCCCTTTTTTGATATTTAAATTTATATTGTTTAGTACCTGATGAAACTCAGGCTTTTTTCGATTCCAAAATATTAATTTTGTCTTTAACGTATTTGCCTTATCATATTCAACCTTGAACTGCTTCGACATATTACGTACTTCTATCGCATTTGTCTTATCCATTGGATTACCTCTCAAACATTCCTATTTTAGCATATTCACATCAAAAAAAGAACAAAAGTCCTTTTTATAGCTTTGTAATTACTTCATTCCATGATTTACAAACATTCGGGCTTGTGTTCTTATACGTTGCCAAACTGAAAACATCTTCTTTCAATATAGCCTTTTTCATCTTTACTTTTAAATCGTCTGCATCATTCACATCAAAGAAACAAACACCATCATATGTTCCTACAGTTTCATGAGCATATGGTAAATCAGCCACAATCATGGGCAAATCAAATTCCTTCGCTTCACTTATTGGTAACCCCCAAGTTTCAAGCTTTGAAGGAAAAATTAAACAACTGGATTTCTTATAATACGCAAATACATCATCTAAAGATAATAATCCAGTAAAATGAATGTTCGAAACAGCATTATACTGATTCACAACATCCTTTGCGTATGTATTTTCAGATCCATCAATTGTAAGCACAACTTGATATAAGTCTTGATTGATTTCACGATTTAATCTTTTTGTAGCTTCACAAACAATCTCAAAATTCTTGAAATGACGACTCACACTTGGAAAAAAGAAAGTATATGGTTGAATCTTTTCAATATTTTGATATTTACTTGTATCAATCCCATGTTCAGCACGCATTACACAAATTTGATTCAAATCCATATTCAATAGCTTCTGCATGGAACTGGCAATCCAATCTTGTTGAACAATGACATAATCATTGGCATGCACATTGATTTTATACAAATATTTATAGAATAGAGAAAACAAGAATACTTTCTTATTATATTTAAAATCTTTCCATCCTGCTTTATACGCAAACGTTGGATTATGGAAATATGTAACTTGATGTTTCGCATGTACTTTTGGAGTCATGTCATGAATTGAAATCCATAAATAGATATCTTTGTCTTTCGAATATTTTTTAAAGTACGAATACTCATAATACATTCTTTTAAACCAGCTTTTACGTGATTCAGGAAGTTCAATAATTTCAAAATAAGATTGATATTTTTCAAACAACGATACCTTATGCACAAATAATATGAAATGATATTTTTCATATAATTTGGATTCAATAATTTCATCACAAAAATTGTAATAAACCGTTAACGTGCCACCTTGAAATAAGTTAATACCCGATACAACAATCGTTGGTTTCATGACTATTCCCCATCTTCAGGCAATGGTTCTTCATTTATAGAAGGTTCTTCATACTGTTCTTGATCTGTATATCCATAATCATAGTTTTGTGAATAATCATAATATACACTTCCTTGAGCCTGAGCATTTTCCTGCTCAATATATCCTTCAGCCACACCTGCGGCTCCTGTATCATATTCATCTTTGATCTTATTCGCTGATTTTCCATCAAGTACAGCTTCAATCTTTTGACGAGCAATACTAACACAATAATCTTCTGGCATGACAACCGAAAGCTCTTGAGCCATAGATGCACAAACCGCTGAACTATTTGTACCTCTTAATACATAGTTTTGGAATTTCCAATTTGGCATAGCCTGCAATTCATATTGAAGTAATGCTGTGATTTCATTGGTTGACATATTTGTATCAAATGCATTTTTGAATGATTTTAATAACTTTGTATAGTTTGTTAAAATCTTTGAAGAAGCTGCCTTTTTAATAATAGCTTCCAATACTTGCTGCTGATTCTTTGCACGCTGAATATCACCATCTACATAGGCATGTCTTTCACGCGCATAAGCTAGAGCTCTAGCTCCGTTTAAGTGATTCCATCCTTCATGAACACCTTCCAATGCCCAATCCGCATTTAATCTTTCTACAGCCATCCCTTCAGGCACTTCAATATCAACACCATCCAATGCATCTACTATATCTTCTGCACTTGAGAAGTTCACTCTAAATGTATAGTTGATATCAATACCTAATAAGTTTTCTACCGTTTGTTTCGTTTCTTCAATACCATACATACCCGTATGTGTTAATTTATCATGCCCATATGAAGTTTGAACATAATAATCTCTAGGAATATTTACCATCAATACAGTTGACGTAGTTGGATTTACCGTAACAATCATATCCACATCACTTCTTGATAATTCATCAATATCTCCATATGTATCATTACCACTGACAAAGATCGTAAATGGATTCTTTGTGATATCATCAACCACTAATGCATCATTTTTGTTATTTGTATAATACACAGCTTGATAAATCGCTTTTGTTTCATTTGAAAAACCACTATACTCTTCCATTTCCTCTACGTTTGCGCGATAAATTTCATTCATCACAATAGCCTGCACTTCATCTTCATATAGTGCTTTTACTAATGCTTGCAAGTTATCATATTTTTTGTATGAAAAAGAATATTTTTTTAATTTTTTCTGGCACTTCTTTGTTCCCACAGAATCAATGTTTCTTAATACACCAATCTTTTCATTCTTTAAACTCTGAATATCTTCATCATGATTCGTTTTGGTAATAACTGAAATTGTATTTTTAATAGATCCCTTTTCAGCACCTGTAACAGAAGTTAGTGTACTGTATGTCTCATATAAATATACATTTCCAAATCCCATAGTACATCCTACTAGAATCACTAAAATTACACTAATCACTTTTGTCCAAATCGCATGTGTCGCAAAATTAATTAATAAAATTAAAATCGCATTTAAAATCACAATCATTAAAATGACTGGTAATAATAATTTACTAGGCAATACATTTAATGTCACAATTTGATATACCGCAAAGCCAGACAAAGCCAAAAGTACAATTGATAAAAGTGCTGCAAAAATTCTATATATTAAGCTCGTTGTATTCTTTTCCATGCAAGATCTCCTTTATAAACATATCGTATTCTACCACAATCCATAAATTCTATAAATATTCTGGATAATTTTGTTTTAAAAATTCAAGCAATTCTGTATATTCCTTTTTCTTTGATTGTTTGATCAAACTAAAGATACATTTCTTAAATTTATAATAACCATATTCAAAACATACCTTCTTCTTATAATCCAAATGATTCTTTTTTCCATAATAAATCATTGAATCCCAACTCATTTTAATACGCTCTTTCGATGCGTCTGTACATCCGCCCTCTAAATGAATCATTTTTAACCCTTTATTGAATTTCACTTCTGCATGAGGATATTTATTTTTTATACGACTTGTTACGTCAGACTCTTCAAAATACATAAATATATTCTCATCAAACATGCCCACATTCATAAACATATCTTTTCTTACAAATAAGTTTGCCCCTGTTATGAACATATTTTTTTCATTAAAACACCCCAATTTATTCCATAATTTAATTGTCCAATTTCGCCACAATTTTGTATTGTACTCAAAATAAAAGGAGTACCCTGGACTCAAGTCCTTCTTCAACAATCGAATGCCTTCAATCGCTAAATTTGAATTCTTTTTAAAATCTGAATAGATTTGTTTGAAAATCGGTTCAACCAACACTATATCTGGATTTACAAAACCAATTACCTCTCCCTGACTAACCTTGGCACCCACATTATTACCAGCACCAAAACCTTTATTGTCGGAAGGTATATATTGAATATTTTGTATACTCGATTGTTTCACAAATGACTCTACTCTTTCATTGACAGGACTATTATCCACTACAATGACTTCTAATTCATCTTTTAAATCATTGTACTTTTCAATTGAATTTAAACAATCCAACAAAATATTTCCATTTTTATATGCCACTATAACTAATGAAATTTTCATATCTACCTTCTTATTCCTTGTTTTAAGCAAAATACCAAATCCATTATACGTGCTCTTGGTGTTTTAATCACTTTATAATACGAACTGAAATTTTGAAATAACACTCCGAAAAAACCACCTTTTTTCAAGTATTGAATATGTTTCTCACAAAAATCAGAATAACAATCAAAATCCACAACATTCTTCTCAAAATCACAATCCACTTTTCTTAATACATGCATCACATGTAAAGCAGATTCACAAAATGCAGTACGCGCATATAAAGCATCCGTAGCTGTGTTTGATGTCGTAACATCTTTTAATCCAATCGCATTTTTATCATGTATCCTATATTGAAATAAGGGTGCATTATAAAAATACATGGAATTTGTTTCGCTTGCCAATAATACAATCAACCAATCATGTACAAACTCTTCTGTAAAACATTCTAGAAAACGAGCACATAATTTCTTAGTTAAACATAAGGCACAACCTTGAAAACTATTGCGAATCGATAATTCATAAAAACTGATGGGTACTACTTCGTTGGTTTTAATCTTCTTCATTAGAAGATTATTATTGGACATTCTAGAATCTAGAGGAACCGTAAAAACATCTCCCTTTTGATCTATAAATTCAAAAGAAGAAGCTAGGACTGAAATATTCGAGTTCTTTTCCATAATCGAAACCATATCTTCTACTTTATTGAATTTCCAAATATCATCTTGATCGCAGAACATAATATGCGAATAATCAGAGAACTGACGCAACAAATGCATAAAGTGTTTTTGTGCGCATCCAAAGTGCATTCCGGAATGATATAAATTTACTTTTTGAGAATACCTTTGCGCGTATTCCTCCAATATTTCGGGTGTGCTATCGCTTGAAGCATCATCAGATAAAACAATCACAAAATTCTCATAGTCTTGATTGAGAATCGAGTCGATCATCTCGCCAATATATTTTTCGCCGTTATACGTTGCTAACAAAATGCAAACGTCAACATTGTGATTTTTATTAATACTTTTTTCTCTAGACAAAACAACTCTCCTTATATTTTGAGCGCAAAATCAAATTTAAATTACTAAAATCGACAACTTTCCTTATAGCGTATTATACCGTATTATCTGCTTAAAAGCAACCCTAAGCTAGAATTTGCATTTATTGAAACGCAAAGAT
>OMGN01001297.1_pt1 | contig 14152 bp, 8 predicted proteins | sample 1674111 | NCBI WGS metagenome assembly OMGN01 (sample SAMEA103958143, study PRJEB25191) | human gut metagenome | biome: human-associated habitat [ENVO:00009003]; feature: intestine environment [ENVO:2100002]; material: feces | place: Germany | collected 2013/2015
AGAATTTGAGCTTTATGATCATCCCTGATAATATAATCCATAGATTGCCAATATTTAGTTTTTATTCCCCATAAATTCTGATACTCAATCAGAATTGAATCTTTCTTGTCTGAGGATATAATTGCATTCAAATGCCAACCTACTACTATCGGATCACCATTTATTTGTTGCGAATCAGTATTCCCTTCATCTCCTATAACAGTTTTGCCATAATTATAAGTTATACCATTTTCGTCTGTGATTACAACCTGATTGAAAAGTCCATGTCCATTAACTCTTTTAACCTCTACTTTGACAGGTTCATAAGGTATCGTATATGCTTTCTTTATCCCGGCACTATCGTGGAGTATAAACTTACCCGACTTTCCGGAAGGTAGATGATAAGAAAACAAATCATACTCTGTATCCTTAAAGACTGAAGCCGGACCGGAGTAATTAGGTAAATAGGGTAATATATTAGGAGAAATAGCATAAGAAGTATACAATTCTTTATTATATGCTGTTCCGCCATATAGTGTAGCCAAATCCGGCAGATAATTAGGATCATTCACTCTATTGTCAAAAGGAGCAATTGCACTTCCATAAAAACAATCATCCGGATATCCTTTCACCTTTCTACTTACCATACAATCCACATTCATTATCCAGCGCAACCCCATTGTCCCAATCTGCTCATCAGCTCTTAATCCTGACGCATGAAATTTGGCTGTAATAGGTAATCTCAGATTTGGTGTTTCTATTTCATAAATAGGAATTGAAATGTCTACAAGTCCGCTGGACAAATCCACTGGATAATCTCCATACATGTTCATCAACCATGTCTGTGGCAGAGCCAGTTCCTTCTTATAACTCGGAATTTCTATAGATGAGAATGCCATACGCATACGCAAGCTATCACTTTGTTGTTTCTGTGTCTGTCCATGTACAGAATAACACACCAAGAAACAAAACAGAGAAAAAATAATTGTGTTCTTCATATATGCTATGTTTAAAGTTTACAGATTCATTTCTGAAACACCTCCTTCAGGTATTCAATATTCGTCCCATAATTCTTTCTAACATTGTGCACATCATCTTTATCCCGTGAGCGTTCCACTACCAGCCAGCCACTCCACCCCATCTTGTCAAGTGTCTTTTTAACCTTATTCATATCCAGCCTCTCATTAAAACGAAGAGTCACCCCATCCGTATCCGTACAATGAATCTGGCAGATTCTCTTTTTCCCCAGAATCTTGAGCTCTTTACACAAATCACGCCCGTTCTCCAATGCATTCTGAAACTTAAAATAGATTTTAATACCGAAGGAATCTATTTCTTTCAACAATTTGACATCTCCTTTGGCATCCAATTGGGTTTCAATTCCAATAACTAAACCTTCGGCAGCAGCCATATCTCCAACTTTCTTCAGCCGCTTTACAACTTCCGCCCGAAGCGCCGGCTCTCCTTCCCATCCCGCCTTAATTCCTCCCAAAGGCAGGAAAGCAACTTTAGCATCCATTACTTTCATAGCATTCAGACATTCCCTAACCAACTCCTCATAATTGGCACGCTCCAAAAAAGACTGACCATAAAAACCGGACATGGCAATGGAAGGAACTTCCAGTTGAAATTCCCGAGCCGTCTCCCGAAATAGTTGCTGAAAATGGGGATCACGCAATTTATTATCAAATGTTTCTCTTTTACCAAGAGATCCCATGTCCAGTTCCACACCATCACCATTCAATTCATGCACCAACTTAAATGAACCAATCTTCTGACGCTTTAAAATCATCCAGTCACAGACAGCTATTTTATAGCGATGGAGAACTTGAACGGAATCCGCATTACATGCTATCTCTCTATTCTGAGCTTTCGCCGGAAACAAGATAAAAAGGAGTAAATAAATACTAACAACAACTTGTCTATTCATACCATTAATTAAATCTAAATTTCTTTCCCATTCATAGTCTTATTCAGTTTTCGCAGAAAAACAATACCGTTAGTTCCCAAGAAGAAAAAAGAATAGAAAAAGTCTAAGAATATTTTTCTGCGAAAGTTAAGTCAACCTTAAACTCTACAATAAGACGTAAGAATTCATATTCTGTAATCATCAATTCTTTTACTTAAAAACAACAGAGAACATTTTAATAATTTCTAATGCAAGATTTATTAAAAAAACTTCATTAGCTGATTACAATTTAATTAATACCACGTCATTCAAAATAGAATTATAACCTAAAAAATGTTATTTTTTTAAAGTTAGTACTATGTATCAAAACAAAAAACATTTCTCAGAATGGTCAAACCTATACAGGCCATTATGTTCCGTTGCAGTTCTGTGTACAAGTCTGTTAGTTGTCCCTGATGTCGCCTTTGCAACTGGCATCCAGACGACATCTATCATAACACAGCAACAACAAATTGTAGTGAAAGGAAAAGTAGTGGACGCATCCGGTGAGACAATCATTGGGGCCACCATACTACAAGTAGGGAGTCAAAGTAATGGTGCAATCACCGATATTGACGGTAATTTCACAATAAAGGTGCCCGCAGGCACAACACTTGAAATTTCCTACATTGGTTACATCACACAACGTGTGAAAGCTCAACCCAATCTCAATGTGACTTTGACAGAAGACACCAAAACTTTGGACGAAGTGATAGTAGTGGGTTACGGTACTGTGAAAAAAAGAGATTTGACTGGAGCTGTCTCATCTGTCAAGAGCGATATTGTAAAGTTGACTCCATCAGCCAACCCTATGGAGGCATTACAAGGTAGAGTAGCCGGTTTGGATATTACAAAGTCTTCCGGTCAGGCTGGCACGGGCGTTTCGCTGCAATTACGCGGTAACCGTTCTATCACAGCTTCAGGCAAACCATTGTTTATTATCGACGGAATGCCAGGCGATTATGAAACACTGAACCCAAACGATATTGAAAGTATTGAAGTATTGAAAGATGCTTCATCAACTGCTGTTTACGGTTCCTCCGGTTCCAATGGCGTTGTCATTATCACCACCAAAAAGGGGGAAGAAGGTAAACTAAGTGTCAACTTCAATACCTATCTGGGATTTAACGGATGGTCCACCTTACCTAAAATGAACAGCCCCCAACGATGGCTTGACACACGTATGGAAGCAAGGAAATGGGCAGGGACTATTGAAGATGATGGAACTGTTTATGATGAAATCTATCAAGATGCAGTCAATGCCGGTCATACGATTGATTGGGTAGATGCTATGATGCAGACTGGTTCCACCCAAAACTATTCTCTTTCTATTTCGGGAGGAACAAAAAAGACGCAGGCTTATTTCTCCCTGAACTATTCTAACGAGCAGGGTCAGTATACAAATGATGAATATAAACTTTATTCTTCAACAGCCCGGATCAATCAGGAAGTTACCAAATGGTTCACAGCAGGTATGCATATGCAAACTTCTTATACAACGCAAGAGAAAACATCCAGTGACCTATCTCAAGCAATGAGAGCTAACCCATTCGGTACTCTATATAAAGAGGATGGTTCATTAAATGAATATCCTGTGCTTGAAGATAATAGACAAGTAAACTTATTGCTTAACCAAAATCGTGATGTATATCGCAACAATGCAAATAAATTCAAAATCTATCTACAGCCTTACATCCGTATCACTCCACTAAAAGGACTTAGTCTGGAATCTCGCTTGAGTATGAACCTAAACTACAATACAACTAACAAGTTCATTGGTTATGGTTCCTATCAATTCTACGACCAGGCAGGAACTGGAGCTTTAAATGCCAGTAAAGAAGAAACCTCCCAATATACATCAGCTTCGGTAAGCAACAGCCGCGGTTGGGGATATTCATGGGAAAATATCCTGACTTACAATTTCAAAATTTCCAATGACCATGAATTTACGCTGACAGGTGTAACAACATATTCAGATAGCCAATCCGAGAGTTCTTCTTCAAATGCTGTCGGCATCCTCAGTAATACTTATTATTGGACAAACTTGGCTGCCGCAGTTGGAAATAAAACTGTCAGTTCAGGATATTCCATGGGGAAAAGTATGGGCTTTGTAGGACGCTTAAATTATTCATTCTTGGGTAAATACTTATTCTCCGCTTCTGTGCGCTACGATGGAAACTCCAAATTAGCTAAAGATGTCCGTTGGAGCACTTTTCCCGCTTTTTCTGCCGGTTGGAGAATTTCAGACGAGAGTTTTATGGAATCAACTTCCGACTGGTTGGATAACTTAAAGCTTCGCATAGGCTACGGAGAGACAGGTGCGGCCGGCATTAGCGCCTATGACTCTTGGGCCATCCTCTCACAAAGTATCATGGGGTTGGGAGATGAACAGATTACCCAATACTCTTTCCCGCAAAAGCTCAGTAACCCACAATTAACGTGGGAACGTTCAAAAAATACAAATATTGGCATTGATGCTTCTTTCTTAAATAACCGCATCGACTTGAATGCAGATTACTACATAACCAACACCACAGGTGTCATTTGGAAACAGAATGTACCGGCCACCAACGGAACATTTAATGCTTCGTCAGTTTTCCAAATAAACAGAAACATAGCCAAAACACAGAACAAAGGCTTAGAATTGACGCTGACTACCCGTAACATTGTGAGCAGAAACTTTAATTGGACAAGTACCGTTACCTTCTTCAAAAACAAAGAAAAAGTAACAGCATTGGGAGAAGGTGCTGCCGACTTCATCGAGAATGGGGACTATACTTTACATATTGGCGATGCTCTTCAGTCATATCGCGCTTTCAAGATCGCAGGTGTATGGCAATATGGCGAAGAAGCTGATGCCGCCGTATTCGGAAAACAACCCGGTGACTTAAAAGTAGAAATACCCAATATGGAAAAGATAAGCAATGGCGTTTGGGAAAAATCCTTCGAACAAGAAGATGGTACATGGAAAACAAACCGGTATGATGCCGAGAACCCTTATTCTGTAAATGCCGATGACAAGCAGATTATTGGACATAAATCTCCCGATTGGTCACTAGGTTTCCAAAATACATTCACCTGGAAAAACTTCGATTTATCTATCTATATGTATCTACGCCAAGGGCAAATGTTTTACTATGAGCCTATTACCTGGTATAGCTCATCCGGTGGTGCATTCCCTTCATGTTTCAACTATTGGACTCCTGAAAATCCCTCCAACGACTTCCCGTCATTAAATGCCAGCCGCAACTGGAGAGATGATCAATATTATACTTCTTTGGCATACGTGGACGGCTCTTTCTTCAAAATCAAGAACATTACATTAGGCTATACCATGCCTAAACGTCTCTGTTCCAAAATAGGACTGACCAATCTACGTGTATACGGAACTATTACCAACCCATTGGTTATTGCCAACAGTCATTTGCTGGAGGATTACGACCCAGAAATGGGTGGTGGATTGGACTTCCCGCTAACAAAACAACTAGTGTTTGGCTTGAACCTTTCATTCTAATTTTTAAAGACAGAAAATATGAAAAGAATATTCAAAAATATAGCATTAATGGCTTGTGCGGGTCTAATGCTTAATGCGTGCGATTTGGATGAGTTTAATCCTAGTGCTGGTGATGCGTCTCTTACCTCTTTCGATGCATGGAGTGGATTGCACAGTTATAGCTATTCTTGCTTAAACGATGAACTATATACTGCCATGGACTGGCTATACCTGGCAGAAGGTGGTACCGACTTGTGGGTTGCTAAATCAAACGGAACCAACTATAAGCAGTTATTTAATTACGAAGACCCAACATCCAACTACAATACATTCCAAAAAGTGTGGAAACAGTGTTATTCGATGATTACAAATTGTAACTCTGTAATCAACGAATCTACTAACTTAAATGATGGCGACCCTGAAACAATCAAACTACTGGCAGCAGAGTCTAAGACACTGCGTGCCTTATATTATTCAATCTTAGTATGCCACTATGGACCCGTCACTTTAAATCTCAAGAGTAGTGCTGGTATAACGGGTGATGTGGACTTATATCCAGAACGTTCCTCAGAAAGAGACATCTACGACCATATTATCAAGGACTTGACAGAAGCAATTCCAGATTTAGGAGTAGAACCTTATCAAGGAAATAGAGCACGTTTCACAAAAAAATCAGCCAAAGGTTTACTAGCCCGTGTTTATGCACAACGTGCCGGTCTTGGACAAAGTAAATATGGAGATGCAAATACCTATTGGAAATTAGCTGCCGAAACTGCCAAAGACCTCATTGAAAACGCTTCTTCCTATGGTGCTTATCTCTACACCGATATTGCCGATATGTGGGCCGACGCCAATAATAGAACCAATAAGGAAGCATTAATGATTGCCGCCGGTCCGGATGCAAGCAGTACTGCCTGGCAATATATCGGTAAAGGCAATAAATTATCAGCCTATTCTTGCGGAGGCTCTTATAGTGAATTCTTCAACAGCAATCATAAGCCTGGCGATAAAGGTTACTTCTACGGACGCCTAAACAGTCAAAACTGGATGCCGTCCAAATATCTGCTTTATTGCTTCAATCCCGAATGGGACAAACGTTGGGAATACTCGTTCCAATATGCATATTGCGAATGGAGTATGGTTCAGTGCGGTTGGGTTCCCTACTCTGCAGGAGTAAAGAAATTGAATAAGAGTATCTGTACAAAATACGATATTCAAGTAGATGAGACAGTTCATCCGGATTCAACGCTTTATCCGTATGCTGATTGCAATGCCATAGCTTCTTCTAATGGCGCAGGCAACCAATATCCAGCCAAGGTATGGCCTAAAGGTGATTACTCAGGAGATCCTAACAAATTATTATCCATAGGGAAGAGTGCGGAAGAAGCCAAGAAGCCAGGTTTCGCTGGTTCTACAAAGGTTTATGCCATACCATACCCTGTTGCTCCAGATGACAATCGTTTCAACACCGTGTTTGTTCATAAACCACTGAAGGATAAAAGTAAATGTCTCTATGCTGTAGTTGTTTTAGATGACTTATTTGGTTCTAACGACTTACCGTATGGTAATGTAGACAATGGAAGTGAAGCTGCCAATCCTCCGGCTATAGGAAATGGACTGACCTCCTCATCCGCCTGTCCAAGTCTGATTAAGTTCAACTGGTCATATAATGGGGTATTCTACGGTAGTAACCTACAAATAAAGACTGGAGACATGTTCATTATGCGAATGGCTGAAGTTTATTTGTTGGCAGCAGAAGCAGAGCAGCAATTGGGAAATGGAACGAAAGCCGCCGAATATCTGAATGTACTTCGTAAACGTGCCGCACGCGATCAAGCCAATGAATCTTCATGGAAACTTACAACTGCTACTGAAGAGGATATTTTTGATGAATATGCCCGCGAATTGTGTGGCGAATTCTCTCGCTGGTCTTTACTGAAACGTCACAATGCATTCGAATCTCGTTTAGATCAATACAACAAACGTGCTGCCCAATCATTTAAACCTTATCATTATAATCGCCCGATTTCTTATGAATTCCTGTCTACCATCTTGAATAAAGAAGAATATGGTGACAATGGATATGGTTCAACGGCCGGCAGTGGTTTAGTCGAATAGTAAAGTAAGATAATTTGCATTGCATTATTAATTAAAATCAATAAGGGTACTTGAAAAGGGTACCCTTATCTAAAGAATTAAATAAAATGAAAAATAACACACTACTACTTATTATTGCATTTTTATTTTCATATTCATTGAACATAAGCGCCCAAAGAAAAGTAGCATTTAACGGATTGCTGACAGATGGTTTAGGAAAGCCCATCAAAGGTGCCCACATATACGTACATACTTCGAAAGACTACGCATTAACCAATAAGAAAGGACAATTCGGACTAACAAATGTTTTTCCGAATGATACCTTAAAGATCCTAATTAAGAAAAAATTATACCTAGTACCTGTTGACGGAAAAAAAAGTATGAAAATTCGTTTGGCTGATGAAGAAAACATCCAGTCCCAAGAAGATGCGGAACTGATAGATTTGGGCTTCGGATATATCAGAAGACGGGAACATACAGGTATAAGTAATATCATATCGGGCGAAGAACTTCGGAAAAGCGGTTATCACAATGTTATCGAAGCACTACAAGGACGGGTTCCAGGACTATCAATCACGGGACAAGGTACACAAGACAAGACTATGAATATCAATATTCGCGGTAACAGAAGTTTTACTGCTAGTTCCACCCCTGTCTATGTGATAGATAATGTGATAGTTTCCTCGTTCGACGGCCTTAACTTAAACGATGTAGACTACGTGGAAGTGATGAAAGATGCCAGTATCTATGGTTCTAACGGAGCAAATGGTGCCATTATCGTACATATAAAAACATCCAACGAATGAACTGAAGCATTACCATAAACTAATAAAGTTTTCTTTTTACCCTTGCGGTATTACTACATATACGCAGTAATGTCGCATCTATCATACAACAACACTGCATTTGCTTTGTAGTATCATGTAATCAGCTGTACTGTTACCACACACTAAAACAGGATTACTGCATAAAGTTACAATGTCAAATACTCCCCAAAGAGGATGAACTCACCATTCTATATATACGATTGAGATTGGTTTGGGGCGCCTTAAAGAAATCTATATTAAGAATGGTAATCTTAAACAGGTCATCAATTCGTATGAGTACAACTTTAAATAGTTGATAGCGGGTTACTGACAAGAATAATGTTTACCTCTCATTAAATACATGAAAAATATGAAAGAATTGATATTTACCATATTGGGATGCTTTTTATCTCTTTCCTTTCAGGCACAAACATTGAGTTCTGATTGTAACCGCCCCAGAGGACGTGACCGTCTGATGAAACGTGTAGTACCCATTTGTGAAGCAGGAGAAGGTGGAACACAGCAAATTTGGGATTTTAGTGGATTGGAACTTCAGGATGCCAACTATGAATTGCAATATGTGGAACAAGGTGCCGATACTGTTATTGGTATAGAACACCGCACGATGTATTACTATCGCACTTCCGGTGATTCTCTTTTCTGTTTGGGATATGAAAACCCTACTACTTTAATTACTTATCAAAAGCCGGAGTTGCTCCTAACTTTTCCACTCTTTCAAGGTCGTGTAATGGCGGATTATTTTGATGGAGCAGGCAATTACTGCGAGCAATTGAACATTCGTTTGCGAGGTAAAAATTCAGTTGTGGCAGACGCTTCAGGTATGTTGATATTGCCGGGTGGCGATACCTTGCAGAAGGTTTTGCGTACTTATACTCATAAACGTATCCATCAGAGAATGACTCCGCAGATAATCATGCCGGATTCTTTGCGAGAGAATATTGTTCCTTTCGTTCTGAATCGTGATAGCATTGATTATTTATTGACCAATGATTCCATTCGTTTGGAAACTGAAATCTGGCGCTGGTATGCCGACGGCTATCGTTACCCCGTTTTTGAAACAGTGAAAAGCACTGTTTATAAGTTTGGCAATGCACATGAGCATTTTGCAACTTCTTTTGTCTATTTGCCCGAAGAACAATACTATGATTTACCGTATGATACCGATAATCAGGAGAAACGGGACTTGACGGACAACGAGAATTGGGAACGCGAATGGAAAAATAAGGTTAATGACAAAGGAAGCATTAAAGGAGACGAGACTTTCAGCTATCATTTCCAACTGGATGATAGTGGCTATTTACATATCGGTTATGAATTGCGACAGGCAGGAGGAGTCGTTTTGATATTGTTCGACCTTCAGGGACGCCAGTTATCGACAATTCATCATGCCAATCAGGCTATTGGGCACTATGAGGAGGCTATTTCTATGAGTCGTTACTCCCAGGGTGAATATCTGCTACGGATTTCAGCAGGAGATAAAATGTATGGAGAAAAACTATACTATTCAGGAAAGTAATTTGGAAATGAAGATTCTTTTCAGAAACTTACTCTCTAAACTTAGTATCAACGTATAATAATCAGTATATGAATAAGTTCTTATTTGCATTTGGATTCCTGCTCACTTTGTGTAACCCAATTTATCCGCAGGAAGCAACTCAAAACTATATACGTACCCGTGTTATGCTGAATGAATCGGGTAGTTCTTATATGGATGAGATTGTTTATTATGACGGTTTGGGACGTCCTTTTCAGACTGTTCAGAAAGGAATTACTCCTTCACTGCAAAGTCTAATTTCCTTACAGGAGTATGATGAAGTCGGTCGTAAGGGCAAAAGCTGGTTACCGGTAACTTCTGCATCCCATTATATGGGTTCTGCCGATGTCATCAGTAGTGCCCCCGGAAATTATAATAACGATTCACATCCCTATCACCAACCGGTTTATGAATCTTCCCCGTTGAATCGTATCATTCAGCAATATGGGCCGGGTGCCGATTGGTATAGCGGACATCCGGTGGCAACGGAATATCTGGCAAATACCACCGTTTCTCCACTTCATTGCATTAATTACTCCGTAAACAGCTCAGGCGGTTTAGTCAATAACGGTAACTATGTGGCTACTCAACTATATGTCACCAAGGTAATCAAATGTTAACTATTTTCCACCCCCCAATTGTACGCGTCGCACTGTCGAAGTTCACCCCGACCTTGACTATCTGTCTGCCATCCGATTGATAAGGAATGGCGTACTGTTTGCTGTCTATCTGAGTTAAAGCCTCTTCGGGGGTACCATCGAACTTAAACTCAAAGACGTAAATGGCATCTTTCATCTTTACGACAACATCCGCACGGCCGATGGCACTTTTCACTTCAGCGTCCACATATTGTCCCATTAAACGGAACAAAAGGTAAAAAATGGTTTGATAGTGCTTTTCGGTTTTGTTCTCCAAATCATTGGGAATAGAAGCAAAAAAGGAACGGGTACGCTCCAGGCAACTTTCAATATCGCCTTTGCGTAAATCGCGGATAAATGAAACGACATAGAAGGTGTTATTTTGCCCGGGAAGGTGTACGTAGGCAGGCAGCAGAGATTCTATAAATCCTTTGCGTACTTCTCCGTTGGGGTATGCCAACCGGTATATTTGGAAATCCGGATCATAACCTTTGATGGTGAGATAACCGCTTTGATAGAGCACCGGGATGGGACTTGTTATCCGTTCGGTAGGTGCGTCAAACTGTTCATCGGTAGCTTCTACACTTTCCAGTTCGCGCACGTCAAAATCCACTTCCTGAAGCAGGTCTATCAGGAAAGTGGGTGTACCTGTGGAAAACCAGAAGTTCTTATATTCTTTTGCATCAAAAGCATTGAACAAGCTAAAGGGATTATAAATATCTTCGCAATGCTTGCTGAAGTGGTAACCGTCATATTGCTGCTTCAGATGCAAGCAAGCTTCATCGTAAGTTTCACCGTTTGCTTCAGCCATTCGAGCGATATCCGATTTCAATTGCGTCAGCAATTCCTGCTCGGTGATACCGCACAGTGCACTGAAGTCATCACGCATACTGATGTTTTTCAAGTTGTTCAGTTCACTGAATATACTCATCTGACTGAATTTGCTGATTCCCGTAATAAAAAGGAAGCGCAGATATTGTCCCAAACCTTTAAGCGGACTGAAAAACTTGCGCATTTCGTTGCGGAGCTGTTGTTGAAGCGGAATATCTGAGTTGCTGTCCAGTAGTGGTGCGTCATATTCGTCAATCAGCACAGCTATGGTTTTTCCGGTCTGTTTGTAGGCTCTCAATATGATCCCCTGCAAACGTTCTGCTGAAGTTGTTTCTACTTCATCTTTTCCATAAATCTTTTCCCAGCGGTGCAGGAAAAGGTTCAGTTGTCCTGTGAGGTCAGTCAGTTCTGTGTATTTCGTCAGGCTGAAGTCTATGTGTAGTACCGGATAAACTGTCCATTCCTTTTCCAACTGTTCCATTGCCAGGCCTTTGAAAAGTTCTTTTTTTCCTTGAAAATAGGCTTCGAGCGTAGATATAAGTAAACTTTTGCCAAACCGACGGGGACGGCTGAAAAAATAAACTTTATCAGTATTAGCTAATCTGTAGACTAATTCCGTCTTATCAACATATACACATTGCCGGTTGCGCAATTCTTCAAAGTTTTGTATTCCTATCGGATAACGTCTGTAATTCTCTTCCATATCTGCTGATTTTTAGCGTTTACAGTTATGGCAAAGATAAGGCTTATTCTTTGAATTCGCGCATTTCTATTTGCAATATGTGATAGGAGAGGGGAAAATAGATAAACTTAATTCCGCAGTCACTATCTGGAGCCGATACTTCTGGTTGTAGTTTGCAAAGCTATCGGCTTTTAACTCCTGAGGCAACTTGTTTGACGCTAACTCCCTTTAAATCCTTGTTATAAGCGTGAATAAGAAAGTTGAATGATAGAGGAGAAACTTGATATGCCCCTTACTTTTTCCCCTAAAGCCTTAAGGTTAATGTTATTATGCTAGTAAGCATTCGGTCTTGTGCATTCCTCTTTGTTCCCTCTCCCCTAAGTAAAAAGCCTGAGACTTTTCAAATCCCAGGCTTTTTAGTAATGCTTAAAAAATAAGTTGGTATGAAATATGTCACAAATAAAAGTAACTTGGGTTCCCCACGCCCTCCGGATCTCTTATTATCGGGGGAGATAATTCCCGGGAGGAGAAGGATTGAGATAGTATTATTCATCATTTAGTTCATATCTTTTCACTTCATACGGGATGATAACTCTTCTAATTCCTAACAAAAGATATTCATGGTGGGAAAAAGTATTAGAATCCGTCTCTCTTTTTGTAAAGTCAATGGAAAAACCTTATATTCTCTGCTTACAGGAAGTTAACTTCTTGTCGACAAACTCTTGACTTCTTGCCGACAGAAAATGTATTTCTTGTAATCTTTTAATAATCAATGGTTAAGCATTGGCCTGAAAGAGTTGTTTTGTAATTATAGTTGCCCTGTATTTTACGTGCCCCTTCTGCTTTTCATCCGCTCTTACTTTACGCTTCCCTCTGCTTTGCATCCCCTCTTACTTGCTCTTACATAGCGTTTTCTTTACCTTCAGATGCTTTAATTCTGTGTGCCTACATCTGTGGTTTACGTGCTTCACAACTGTGGATGTGCTGCTTCATATATGTGAAGCACTTGAACCACATATGTGGACATGCTAAAATATCGCTTGTCAGCGGAAGAAACATGGAGTGTAAGCAGAAGGAACATGGGTGGTTAGTGAAAGAAATACAGGCCGGATGACGCAAGATTATGACGTGTACTGAACGGACGAAGGCGTATATCAAGCAAAAAGCGGCATACCTTCCATACTTTTCTTCATAAAAAGGCATAAAAATAGCAGATTGCCAAACAGTCATTTTGAGCATCTTGCATGACGTATCCGGCAGATTATGAGTGATATAGAGAGATAGATTGGTGCAGGCAAATTTACCTACACTTTTTTTTATTTGCTGCCACCACCGCTCTAGCCCCGATGAATAAGGAGATGCAAGATATGAGTGCAAGCGTGCAGGTAAAAGTGTGTGTAAACTAATAGTAAGCCTCCTGAGTTCAAGTTGTAAATGCAGGATATCCGATGAATAAAGCTTTAAATAGGCATTTCTCTTTTTTTTGTTCTTTTTAGGTGATTACATATTTTTTAGTTGTTCGTCCTTTGTATGTGAAAATACATATTGAGTCCAATCAATGGATTTTATATTTTTGAATTAAAATTAGTAAACAGATGAAAAAAGAAGAAATCTTTTCTGGAAAAACACAAGGCAAATATCTGAGCGCAGCGAAGATTATTTGTTTCTCTTTCTTGTTTTCGATTCCTGTAGCGGCATTTGCTGAAAGCGTGGTGGAAGTGCCTGCGGTAAGCGTGGTTCAACAGCAGGGAATAGTGAAGGGAACGGTGGTTGACGAACAAGGCGAAACGGTTATTGGTGCTAATATCAAAGTAGTAGGCACTACTGTCGGTGCTATTACGGATCTAAACGGTATGTTTAGTGTGAATGCACCGGTAGGGGAAAAACTTGAGATATCATTTATAGGATATGTAACTCAAGTGGTGACTGTTCCGGCAAGTAGGAGCCTTAAAGTAATACTAAAGGAGGATTCGGAACTACTGGATGAAGTTGTTATTGTCGGCTATGGTACGCAACGCGTGAAAGATTTGACCGGTGCGGCATCAAATGTGAAGATGGAAGATATTCTCTCATTCTTCACACGGAAAATGTATCAGTAGCCAGAAGATTTTATTCTCTGATTA
>OMGN01001334.1_pt1 | contig 13914 bp, 8 predicted proteins | sample 1674111 | NCBI WGS metagenome assembly OMGN01 (sample SAMEA103958143, study PRJEB25191) | human gut metagenome | biome: human-associated habitat [ENVO:00009003]; feature: intestine environment [ENVO:2100002]; material: feces | place: Germany | collected 2013/2015
TTCCGTTTCCGAGCGCATCTGACGGATCTGGTAGCGTAAGAGCAGCGTGAGCGTAAACAGAAGTCCGAATGCGAGAACGATGATGGTTTTGGCGGGAGTCGAATCCACCAGTAAGGTTTTGGGCGCTGTATTGGTGGTGATAAAGGAGACGTTGTAGGGCAAAGGCGAGAGCTGCGTTTCGACCGAGACACTGCCTTCGGGAATTGGCGCATAGAGGCTCGGCGGGAAACTGCTGCCGTCGACTAGAATGTCCAGTCGGTAACCGGTGTGCAGATTGGCTTCGCCGACGAGATCCCTCAGCAGACGGGTAAGCGAGAGCGAAGCGATGACGCTTTCTCCGGTTGAAATCGGAATCACCAGGTCAGCATAGGTCGTCATGCGGTGCTGTCGAACGTACGGTTCGGAGAAGACCGGATGCTCGCTCATGATTGAGAAGGCAACGGCGTCCTGAGTGGCGCGCTGATCGGCAATGCTGGTGCCTACGGCGCGCGGCGTCATTTCGGAGTAGAGGTGACCTCGGCAGGCGGCACGAACGGAACCGTCGGGTTGTGCGAGGACCACTTCCCGGAGAGCCGGATGCAGCGCAAAGACAACGGCAAACACTTCGCAGTCTTCTGTTTGATAGAAGCGTTTGGCGGGTGCATCCAGGCTGTGAGCAAGCGCGAGCGTGCGTTCTTCGAACTGACGTGCGATCGACTGGTTGACCGCAGTCTGGGCGGAAGCTTCAAGCTTGCGGCTTTCGTCGTCGATAAACCAAAGACTCGTCGTGCACAAGATCAGAATGAAGACGATGGCCGCGACCGTCACATACAGGCCGAAGCGATTGACGCGCAGACTATCGGCGCTGATGAGTTCAAGCAGTTTGTCGTCGACTTTGATTTTGCTGGTCTTGAGCATGGACGAAGAAAAGCTGTCAACAAATTGGACGTGCCGGTTGCTTTCGGCTGCCGCAGGCTCCCATTGTAAAAGACCTAGGCTCGAGGACGGTAAAATGGCGGCATCCACACCCTTAGCATCTAAAGAGAATTTCAAATGGATCAGAACGAACTCAAGCGCCTGGTCGGCAAGGCGGCTCTCAACTATGTCAAGGACGGCGACGTGCTCGGTGTCGGCACCGGCTCGACGGTCGACTGCTTCATCGACGCGCTTGCGCAAAGCGACATTCGCCCGAGCGCCTGTGTTTCGAGCTCCGAGCGCTCCACCAAGAAACTCCTTGAACTGGGTTTCAAGGTCATCGATCTTTCCGAAGTCGAGGAAATCGGCGTTTATGTGGACGGTGCCGATGAAATCAACGATGACTTCGAAATGATCAAGGGCGGCGGCGGAGCGCTCACGCGTGAAAAGATCGTGGCCTCGGTTGCCAAGATGTTCGTGTGCATTGCCGACGAATCCAAGCTCGTCAAGACGCTCGGTAAGTTCCCGCTGCCTGTGGAAGTGATTCCGATGGCGGTGTCAAGTGTCGCCCGTTCGCTTCGTAAGCTCGGCGCCGATCCTGTGGAACGTGACTTCACGACCGACAACGGCTGCCGTATTCTCGATTGCCGACAGTTCATGATTGAGAATCCCAAGGCGATGGAGCAAACCATCAACGCTTTGCCCGGTGTCGTGACCGTGGGACTTTTTGCTGCGCGCGGTGCAGACGTTTTGCTGCTCGGTACGTCCGAAGGCGTCAAGACGATCGAAAAGGCCCGTTAATCGAAACAATCCGAATCGGAACGCAAAAAAAGAGCGCCGCCGTGCAGGCTGGCGCTCTTTTTGCCGGAGTCTTGCTTATTCCACAGGGACGTGGTTGGGAATCGGATCCACGCCGTCGCCGAAAAGATAGTTTTCGCACTGGCTCAGAAGGTGCTTTCTTACATTGGGATCGGCGCAGTTCAGACCGTATTCATTGATCATCATCGTCTGAAGCTTTACCCATTCGTCCCACGCTTCCTTGCTGATGTTTGCCCAGATGCGCTTGCCGAGTTCGCCAGGAACGGGAGGATAGGCAAGGCCGGGGAGGTCCTTTTTGAGTTTTGCGCAATGCACGGTACGTGCCATAGTCGTTTGCTCCTTCTTTGTTAAAGCGTTTTTATAAAAATCTTAGAACGGCGGTGCCAGTTATACATCCGTTGCTTTTCAATCGGAAGATTTTCTACGGTGGCCTCTTCAAAGCCTCGCTTAATGAACCAATGCGCCGTTCGCGTGGTGAGTACGAAAATGCGCTTGAGGCCGGTTTCTCGAGCGCGTTGTTCGATACGGCGCAGTAAGCGATCTCCGTCTCCGGCCCCTTGATAGTCCGGGTGCACGGCCACGGCGGCCATCTCTCCGATTTCAGCTTCGGGGTAAGGATACAGTGCGGCGGAGCCGTAGATGATGCCGTCGTGTTCGAGAACCGTGAAGTGACTGATTTCGCGTTCGATTTTTTCGCGAGGGCGCTTTACCAAAATGCCTTCGGCTTCAAACGGCTCGAGCAGCTTGACAATGGCTGCCACGTCGTCAATGGTGGCTTCGCGAAGCGACTCCATGTTTTCCGTGGAAATCATGGTGCCGACGCCGTCGTGAGTGAAGAGTTCCGTGAGAATGCCGCCGTCCATGGCGTAAGGCACAATGTGAACGCGGTCAACGCCGCCCTTGATGGCCCGCAGAGCATAGCCGAGGTTGTAGACGTCTTCATCGTCGACTTGTTTGCTCTGAATCAGGGCCTGCGCTTGCTGGGCCGTGAGGTCCTGTTGTTTTTCACCTTGAATGCGCACACCGTCGACACCGACCGACAAAATGAGTTTGTCGGCGTGTATTGCAACGGCAATCGCCGTAGCAACGTCTTCCGTGGTGAGATTGAAGGCTTCCCCTGTGGGCGAAAAACCCGTCGGACTTACAAGAACGATATTTCCGCGCGAGAGCAGATCCTGAATGCTCTCAGCATCCACTTTGCGGACAACGCCTGTGTGCAGATAATCCACCCCGTCAATGATGCCCATGGGGCGAGCCGTGACAAAGTTCCCCGAAACCACCTTGATTCGAGAGTGCTGCATCGGAGTATTGGGAAGACCTTGAGAGAAGGCCGCTTCGATATCAAAGCGCGTTTCGCCGCACGCTTCCTTGACGCACTCAAGTTCCTGAGGACCGGTGATGCGCACACCCTTATAAAACTGTCCTTCGAGCTTGCGAAGACTCATGAGCTCTTCAATCTGCGGGCGGGAACCGTGCACGAGCACAACGCGCATTCCCATGCTGGCAATGAGGCTCACGTCCATCACGAGATGATTGAGGAGCGTCCTGTCGGCAACGACTTCCCCGGCAAAACTGATGACAAAAGTTCGTCCGTGATGCAGATGGACATAAGGAGCTGCACTTCGCAGCCAGGAAACCCATTGCAGCCGCTCTCCGGCATCCGGTTCGCTTGGGACTATCGTTTCGTATTTTTCGGACATGGCAGTTTCCGAACGCTTTTTGTGAAAACTAAAAAGCATATTGGTGAAATTAGGTTGCCAAATTCTAAAGACTTAGAGTGCTGAGCGAAGTTTTACGTTTAACAAAAAAACAAGAGCATCTAAAGTTGAGGTGTAAGGCGAATCGGCGTTTCGGTAGACTTCGTCTGCACACTAAAACAATTGCAAAAACGAGACCTCAAGCGGTCTGTCAAAATCAAACTACATGAGTCAAAACGACAATCCATTCGGTGCACTCAAAAGCCTTGTTGAAAAAGGACAGATTCAAACTAAGGCTTGGGTGCCCATTTCCTCAGGCAGCAAAAAGCTTACGGCAGCAGCCTTGCGATACGCGGACGCGTCGGTAAAGAAGGCTTTTGAAGAAAGTACACGCCAGCAGACCCGTAAAGAACCTGAGTCCGAGAAGCCGGCTGCCAAGCCGGAAACCAAGCTGGCGCCGCGCACACATGCCGTGCGTCGTGAGCCGCAGGCTGTGAAGATGCCGGAAAAACAATTGATCGAGCGAAAACACGAATCGAAACGTGCGAGCAGCAAAGCGCAGCAGGTCAAGGATCAATCCAAAGCACAGCCGATGCGGATGAAAGCGGAGAGGCGCGTACTCAAAACGGTGCAGCCGGATTCTGCGAACGAATCCTCTCGCCGCGAATTGATGCCCGTTGCCCAGACGCGGCGTTCACCTTTTGTGCCGCCCAATCCGATTACGAAACCCGTGACGCTTGCTCCCGGTCTGCCTGTGAGCGAGCACGGAGAAGAACTTGTCAAAGCCATTCGGGAAAATCCGGTCATCGTCGTTTGCGGCGAGACCGGTTCGGGCAAGACGACGCAGTTGCCCAAAATCTGTCTTTTGGCAGGACGAGGAACCAAAGGCTTGATCGGACACACACAGCCGCGTCGCATTGCCGCGAGTTCCATTGCCAAACGCATTGCGGCTGAACTTGAAAGCGAAGTCGGCGAAATCGTGGGATACAAGGTTCGCTTTACCGACAAGACGATGCCGGGAGCGGCCATCAAACTGATGACCGACGGCATTTTGCTGGCCGAAACGCAGACCGATCCTCTGTTAAAGCGCTACGACACGATCATTATCGACGAAGCGCACGAGCGATCCATCAACATTGATTTTCTTTTGGGCTACCTTAAGAGGGTGCTTGCCAAGCGAAAGGATCTCAAGGTCATCATCACCTCGGCAACAATTGATGCGGAACGCTTTGCCAAGCACTTTGAAATCAACGGCAAACCGGCACCGGTGTTTACGATCTCGGGGCGCACCTATCCCGTGCAGATTCGCTGGCGTCCGGTGGACGATACCGATGAGGCCGACGACAAGACGCTGATGGACGCCGTGGCCGATGCTTGTGATGAGCTGCAGATCGCCGGGCGCGGCGACATTCTGGTGTTTTTGCCCGGAGAGCGCGAAATCCGTGAAGCCGCCGAAGTGCTTCGTGCCCGTAATCGCCCCGGACTGGTGGAAATATTGCCGCTGTATGCGCGGCTTTCGGCGCAGGAGCAAGAACGAGTGTTCAAAAGCGGCGGCGTCCGGCGCATTGTGTTGGCTACCAACGTGGCCGAAACGTCGATTACGGTTCCCGGCATTCGGTATGTGGTTGACACGGGACTTGCGCGCATCAAGCGCTATAGCTATCGCAACAAGGTCGAGCAGCTGTTGGTTGAACCCGTGAGCAAGGCTTCGGCCAATCAGCGCGCCGGCCGTTGCGGACGCGTGGCCGACGGCATCTGCATTCGTCTCTACGACGAAAACGATTGGGCCAGACGCCCGGACTACACCGATCCGGAAATCGTGCGTTCGAATCTGGCAGCCGTCATTTTGCGCATGAAGGCTTTGAAGTTGGGCGACGTACGTGACTTCGATTTCGTGCAGCCGCCTCCGCCCAAAGCTATTGCCGACGGTTACGCCATTTTGTCGGAACTTCATGCGTTGGAGAAAAACGGAGAACTTACTGACGTCGGTCGCATGCTCTCGCGCCTGCCTGTTGACCCGAAGCTTTCCCGTATGTTGCTCGAAGCCTCTCGTCGCGGAGCACTCAAGGAAGCATTGGTGGTGGTTTCGGGGCTTGCCGTGCAGGATCCGCGCGAACGCCCGCTTCCCGCGCAGCAGCAAGCCGATCAGGCGCACAAACGATTTGCCGATGAGTCAAGTGACTTCCTGAGCTATATCAACATTTGGAATTGGTTCGAGACCGAGCGCGCCAATAAGACAAGCAATCGAGAGCTCACCGAAAAGCTGCATCGCAACTTCATTTCTCCTCGTCGTATGCGAGAGTGGCGCGATGTGTGGCGTCAACTGAAGGAACTCACGGAAGAAATCGGCTGGAAGACGAGTGAGGAGCCGGCCGACTACGAGGCCTTGCATGCCTCCCTTCTGACAGGGCTTTTGGGCAATCTCGGTATGCGTGATTTGTCAGCCGATCTGCGGGCGGCTCCCTATCTGGGAGCGCGCGGCATTCGCTTTTGGGTCTGGCCGGGTTCTGCGTTGGCAAAGAAGGCCGGCAAATGGCTGATGGCTTCCGAGTTGGTGGAAACAAGCCGCTTGTTTGCGCGATGTGTGGCCGATATTGAACCCGAATGGATTGAGAGGGCTGCCGGCCACCTCATCAAAAAGAGTTGGAGCGAGCCGCATTGGGAAAAGACGCGTGCCGAAGTGGTGGCACTTGAGCGCGGTACGCTTTACGGCTTGCCCGTGTACACCGATCGCCGTGTGCAATTTGCGCCGCACGATCCGGTCGTGGCACGCGACATATTCATTCGTCAGGCGCTGGTCGAAGGATTGTACGAAACGCGTGCGCCTTTCTTTGCGCACAACAAGCGCTTGGTGCGAGAAATCGAAGAGATCGAAAACAAGACGCGTCGCCCGGACGTGCTCGTTGACGACGAGACGATCTACGCCTTTTACGACAAGATTCTGGATGCATCGGTCGTGGGCGGCTCCACGTTTGAAAAGTGGCGTCGTGTCGCGGAAAAAGAGAACCCGAAAGTGCTCTTCATGAAGCGCGACGATCTGATGCGACATGACGCAAGCGGCGTCACCGTGCAGTGGTATCCCAAGACCTACCGCGCTGCCGGTATCGAAATGGCGCTCACTTATCATTTCGAACCAGGTTCTCCCCGAGACGGCGTCACGCTTGCCGTGCCGATTTTCGCGCTCAATCAGATCGATGCTGTGCGCTGCGAGTGGCTGGTGCCCGGTATGCTCAAGGAAAAGGTCAGAGCGCTCGTCAAATCGCTGCCGCAGCGCTATCGTCGCCATTGTGTGCCGATCGACAAGTACGCCGACGGATTTTTCGAGAGAACGGGCGGTGTACAGGTACAGTCCAAAACGCTAGTGGACGCGTTGATTGCCGACATTCGAGAACAGACCGGGACGACTTGCGAGCGCACCGACTTTAAGCTTGAAATGTTGCAGCCGCACCTGTTTATGAACTTCAAGGTGCTTGACGAACACGGGCGGCAGATCGGAATGGGCCGAAATTTGGCCGAGCTTCGTGCCGAGTTCGGTACCCAGGCGCAGGAGACTTTCCGCAATGTGGCTCAGGCCGACGCTTCCGTTTCGGCGGACCTGACAGACAACATTACCAATTGGACGTTTGGGGAATTGCCGGAACTCATGGAAATTCGCCGCCGGGGGCTCACGCTGATAGGACATCCGGCTTTGGTGGACAAGGGAGATTCGTGTGCTTTGGACGTGTTTGACGATTTGCAGGATGCTCGAAAGGCGCATCGCGCCGGTTTGCGGCGGCTTTTTCAGTTGCAACTTCGTGAACAAGTGCGTTATTTGGAGCGCAATCTGAACGGATTGCAGCGCGTGCAGATGCAGTGTGCCGTCATTGCGCCGATCGCCAAGCGTTTTGAGAGCTTTGAAGAATTGCGTTCGGACTTGACGGCAGCAGCCGTCGAGACCGCTGCGATGCAAGGCGACTGGCCGGTCAATGAGCTGCAGTTTCAACAGAAAAAAGACGAGGCACGCTCGCGTCTGGCGCTCATCGGCGGTGAGTACCTGCGTCTGATGGAAACCGTGGCGGCCGAACTCACGGGACTCAACAAGAGACTGCAGGCCGCGCGCGCCTTTCCGGAGGCGGTCAAGGACATCGAAAGTCAGTTGCAGGGACTCTTTGTGCCGCATTTCCTGCTGAACATGCCCTTTGAACGCCTCAAGCACTATCCGCGTTACGTCAAGGCGATCAATGTGCGTCTGGAGCGTCTGCGCAATGATCCGGCGCGTGACGCGGGGCACACTGCCGAAATCCAAAAGCTTGCCGTGCCCCTTGCTCGCGAGATGGCGGCCCGTAAGGGTTCCGTCGACGAGCGGTTGGAAAATTTCCGTTGGATGATTGAAGAACTTCGCGTGTCGTTGTTTGCACAAGAATTGCGCACACCGATGCCAGTGAGTGTCAAGCGACTCGCCAAACAGTGGGAAGCCCTAAGAAGGCTCTAAGTTTGAAGAGCTCGTTGAAGACAGTTCGGCGCGAAGCGGTTATCCTTTCAGTAGGATACAGACGAAGCCCGACGACGAGGGTGCGGGCGGCGTTTGTGCGCTCTTAGAGTTGGAGGAGAGAAAAAGTGAAAACCATCGGTCTTGTGGTCGGACACCATTGCGACACGGCTCTTGAGATCAAGGCGGCGATTCTTGCCAAGGATGCATCCGTAACGGTATTGCTCGACGAAGGCGACTTCGTGGAGGCGCCCGCCGATGCGACGGATGCGCTCAAGGAAGCGGCACGCAAGATCAACAACTTCAATGCGGTAAAGCGACTGCAGAAAGCCGGCGCCGACGTGATCGGCTTTGCCTGCGGATGCCCTCATCGCTTCTTTGCGGAGCTGCAGACGGAATTTACTGTGCGTCTGATCGACCCTGCCTGCGATTCGGGCCGCTTGTCGGCCGCAGAGTACGCTCAGGCTCTTTTGACCGCCGACGTCACACCGCTGCCCAAGCCCTTTAAAGTGGGCATGATCGGTGGTCTGGGACCTGCCGCGACGGTTGATCTGTACGACAAGATTGTCAAGGCGACGCCCGCCAAGACTGATCAGGAACACTTCAAGCTCGTGGTCGAACAGAATCCTCAGATTCCGGATCGCACGAAGTGCTTGCTCGAAGGCGGTGACAACCCGACGCTTTCCATGTACAACTGTGCCAAGCGCCTTGAAGAAGACGATTGTGACTGCATCATTGTGCCGTGCAACACTGCGCACGCTTTTGTGGCTTTGATCGAACCCTTCGTCGGCATTCCCTTCATCAATATGCAGCAGGTGACGATGCAGGAGATTCAGGAGAAGTTCGGCGACAAGGCTGTGATCGGCTTGATGGCGACGACCGGTACGGTGCGCTCCGGGCTCTACGGTCAGAAGGCCGAAGCAATGGGAATGCCCATGTACGTGCCCGATGACGAACATCAGGCGCGCGTGATGGCCGCCATTTACGGACCTCAGGGCGCCAAGGCGGGCTTTACCGACGGCGTGTGCCGCGAGGATCTCTGCAGTGCGGCCGAGTATCTCGTCAAGACGCACGGCTGCAATGTGCTGATTCTGGGGTGCACCGAACTGCCGCTTATCCTTGATGAGGGGTTCATGACGATTGCCGGCAAGGAAGTCTTCATCATTGATCCGACATCGGCTCTGGCCCGCCGCGTGGTGAAGGTGGCGCAGGAAGCAGCCGCCGAACGCGGCGTGCTCTGAACGCTCAAACGAAAACGGGAGCCATAGAAACTCCCGTTTGAAATCGTGAAACGGACGCAGCGGAAAAGCCGGCGTCCGTTTTGTCTTTGTGAACGTCAGATGCGGTTGTCCGGAGCAAGCCATCCCAGAGAAGCCGAAACGGCGTTGACGGCGCTCAGAAGATGCCGTACCCAGTCGGGCTTGTGGCGCATTTCGATGCTCGAAGCGACGGTGACGGTGGCCACAATGCGGCCGGTCTTGTCGCGAATCGGAGCGCCGATGCAGCGAATGCCCGTTTCCAGTTCTTCCTTGTCGTCGGCCCAGCCGAGCTCTTTGACGCGGTTGATTTCCATGATGAGCTTTTCGGGAGTGCAGATCGAGTGCTGCGTGCGCGGCGCCAGTCCCGTGCGGCTGATGTAGGCGCTCACTTCTTCGGGGGGCATATCGCTCAAAAAGAGCTTGCCGCCGCTTGTGCAGTGCAAGGGAGCCATGGCGCCGATGCGGCGCGCCAGACGAACGCCCGTGCCGGGAGCATAAACGTGCTCAATGTACATGATCGAGTCGTTGCGGCGGATCGCGAGGTTGATCGTTTGACCGGTGCGTTCGAACAAAAGCTGCATCACGCCGATCGCTTTCTCGCGAATATCAAGTCGATCGCGCACGAGGCTGCCGTATTCAAGGAAAGTCAACCCCAGGCGCCAACGGCCGTTGTTCATGCGATCGACGAGGCCGTCCTGGCAGAGATTCCACAGAAGACGGTGCACGGTCGACATGTGAATTTCGGTCATCTCGGAAATTTCATGCAGACTGACCGGCGCCGGGCAATCGGCAAGTGTGCGCAGGATGCGGCGTGCTCGCTCGAGCACCTGCACTTGCTTAATTTTGTCCTTGGGGGAGGCTTTCGAAACTTCAGCGTTGTCTGATTTGGAAGGCATGGCTTAGCACTCCTTTTCGGGATTGACGGTCGATTGCGTAAGAGCTTGCGCAACGATTTCAGCGATGTCACGTACAGGTTTGGGCGTTTCGTCCCGTCCGCAGGTTTGAGCCTGTGCACTCGTGAGCATGGTGAGGCAGTGCGGGCAGGAAACGGCAATTTCGTCAGTTCCGGTTTTGTTGAGTTGCTCAAGACGAAGGATGTTGATGCGCGAAGGCTTGTCCATGAAGATTTGTGCTCCGCCTGCGCCGCAGCACATAGCGTTGCAGCCACGTTTTTCGGGGTCCTTGAGCTTGACGCCGATCGTCTCGAGAATCGTGCGAGGATCGCGTCCGATTCCGTTGTGGCGCGCCAGATAACAGGCGTCGTGGAAGGTGACGCTGCCGGCTTGCGCCAGTTTGGGCGAAATGCGCTTTTCTTCGAGCAGTTTGGCGATGAATTGCACATGGCTCGTGACCGGGAAGGTGCCGCCTTCAAACTGCGGATACTCGTTTTTGAGCGTGTTGAAGCAGTGCGGACAGGCGGCCACAATCTGCTTGAAGTTGTACTTGGAAAGCGATTCGATGTTTTCGGCCGCTGCCGTTTGGAACAAGTATTCTTCGCCGGCTCGTCGGGCGAATTCGCCGTGGCAGCGCTCTTCACTCATGACGGCGAACTTGACGCCTGCGGCGTGGAAAATTTCCACCATAGCGCGCGCAATCTTCTGAGCACGGCGATCGTAACTAGCCGAACAGCCGACCCAATAGAGCACGTCGTACTCGACGCCGGGCTTGGCGATTTCAACGTCAAGTCCCTTGGCCCACTTCAGGCGGCTTCCGGGATCCATACCCCAGGGATTGCCGACGCTCGAAGTGTTTTCCAGAGCCTGAGCCAGACCTTCGGGGAAGTCGCCTTCTTCAAGCGCCAGATGACGGCGCATCTGAACGATGATGTCGGGAGTCGGAATCTGAGCCGGACAGACCTTGGTGCAGGCGCCGCAAGTGGTGCAGCTCCAAAGGGCGTCCTTGGAAACAATGCCGTCAATCAGAGGCTTGTCGGCATCAATGCCGTTCATGCGGGCCTTGAGCGATAAGATGAGAGCCTTGGGATCCAGAGGTGCACCCGAGGCGGCAGCCGGACACACGGAGGTGCAGCGTCCGCATTCGGTGCAGCCGTCGAAGCGGATGCGATCGATGCGACCGAACTGGCTGAATTCGGAAATGCCGAAACGTTCCTGTTCTTCAATGTCTTCGATTTTGGCAAGCGCACCGCGCGGTTCGGGTTTCTTGACGTAGATCGAAGTCGGGGTCTTGAAGAGGTGTGCGTAATAGGTCAGCGGAATGGAGGCGATAAATCCCAGGGAGGCCAGACCGTGAATAACCCAGATGAAGGTGTGGTAGACCTTGAGCGTTTCGGGGTTAGTGCCGATGAAAATCTGTGCGAGGGCGTTGCCCACGAAGCTCACGCCGGCCCACTGCGGCTGCTGAACGGCAAGACGCAGCGCTTCGAGTAAAAAACCCGTGAGAATGATGAAGGCGAGGCTGCCAAGCACCAGGGCGAAACGCCAGTTGGCTTCGACTTTGGGGTCGTGTGAAATAAAGCGGCGCCAAAAGCTAAAACCAAGAGCAATGAGGGCAAGGAGTCCTGCGAGATCAAGAACGAATTTGTAGGCAAGGTAGATATTGCCCGACAGGATGCGTTTGCCGAAGACAAGCCAGGCAATGTCCCAATCGATGGTAGCAATGGCGGTGCCGAAGAAAAGAAAGATGAATCCCCAGAACAGCACGAAGTGATTTTTACCGGCGGCGGTGTCGCGAATGCGTTTTTGCCAGAACACTTCAAGAAGAGTGCGGCCAAGCCGGGCGTTGCGATCGGCAAGGGGTTCGGGTTGAGTTGTGGCTTGACGTTGCTTGACGGCGCGCACGATGCCGGCGATGCAGAGCACGACGGCGGCAATGCCGATGACGTATACGCCGATTTCCGCCCACAGGGGAACGTTCCAGAAGGCGGGACGCAGCGGTGTAAGGTCTTGCATGACGTTTGAAAGTTGTTGTTATATGGCTAGCTATATTCGCATGTCGCTTTAAAAATTTTCATCAGGCGCGAGATGCGATTTAATCGAAGGTCGCTACGATAGCGCAAAAAAGAGCCCGTGTCTTCGGCCAAGAATATGAGTTGCAGAGGTCGGAAACGACTTTTTTGATCTCGGTTAAGGCAAACTCGATTTTTGAACAATTTCCACAGCGTGAAAAAATGAATGAAAAAAGCCGCCCTTGCGAGAGAGCGGCTTTGTGAACGAAAAATCGAGTTGATCAGGCGTTCTGTTGCTTGCGCCAGCGTGCGATGGCTTCCACGCATTCGGTCACGAGTTCCGGACCGCGGTAGACAAAGCCGGAATAGAGCTGAACGAGACTTGCACCGGCCTGCATCTTCACGACGGCGTCGTCACCCGACATGACGCCGCCCGAGGCGATCACGGGGAGCTTGCCCTTGAGGTGATCGGTAATCATGGCGAGGCACTCGGTGGAGCGGGCCATCAGCGGACGACCGGAAAGACCGCCCGTTTCGTTCCAGTTGGGAAGTCCCTGAATGGAGGAGTGATCGATTGTGGTGTTGGTGGCGATGACGGCGTCCATCTCGTGTTCGACGATGATGTCAACGGCGCGCAGGATGGCGTCGTTTTCAAGGTCGGGAGCAAGCTTCACGGCGATGGGCTTGTAGGGAGCTCCCTCCGTTTCGATGATACGGTTGCGTTCGTCGCGCAGAGCGCCGAGCAGTTCGCGCAGCGGGGCTTCGGCTTGCAGCGAGCGCAGATTCTTGGTGTTCGGGCTCGAAATGTTGACCGCAATGTAGTCGGCACGGTCGTAGGACTTTGCCAGACAAATGCGGAAGTCGCTGATTGCGTGTTCAATGGGGGTCACGGCGTTCTTGCCGATGTTGATGCCCAACACACCGCCGCGCAGGTGGAAGGCGTCGGCGCTCTTGAGGTTGCGCAGAACCTGTTCACAGCCTACGTTGTTAAAGCCCATGCGGTTGACGATGCCTTCGGCAGGAATGACTCGGAAGCAGCGGGGCTTGGGATTGCCGGGCTGAGCCACGGGCGTAATAGTGCCGATTTCGACGTGACCGAAGCCAAGCGCACCGAAAGCGCTCACGCGTTCGCCATCCTTGTCCATGCCAGCCGCCAGACCGATGGTGTTCGGGAAGCGAATGCCCATGACTTCAACGGGATCTTCGGGAGGCGTGTGAGTAAGAAGCTTGTGCAAGCCGAGCGTGGTGATCCAATCGAGATTGGCCATGATGACATGGTGAGCGGTCTCGGGCTGCATCTGAAAGAGGATGCTTTTGGCGAGTTTGTATAGCATTGTTGCCTGTTGGAAGATTTGCCGTTGATGAAAAAAGGTGTGCGGCGCGCCGCTCTCCGTCATCCTCCTTATATAAGAGGCCGAACAATTGCATCGGTCGCGACCGCAACTCTTAATTTTACCGAGGCTGCTGAAATCGGGCAAAAAATCGGCAGAAAACCGACTTGAAGGAGGAGTGCTAAGAGGAGGGATAATAAAAGACTCAGAAGCTAACAGCCTGAAATGAAAGGAAAAACATATGGACGGTCCAGAGGAGGCGAGAGGAAATTCAAGTTTTTTGAGAAAAAGGCTTGACAACAAGAAGAAACCTCTTTAATATCCACAGTCTCGCTACTCAATGGCGAGATGAAATACGGATCGCGGGGTGGAGCAGTCCGGTAGCTCGTCGGGCTCATAACCCGAAGGTCGGAGGTTCAAATCCTCCCTCCGCAACCAAAATCCAAAAGGCTTCCGGCAGGAAGCCTTTTTATTGAGAGGCTACGTTTCTCAATAAAGAGCGAAAAGAAAACAAAAAATTTTCGAAAAGCTCTTGACAAGA
>OMGN01001352.1_pt1 | contig 13780 bp, 10 predicted proteins | sample 1674111 | NCBI WGS metagenome assembly OMGN01 (sample SAMEA103958143, study PRJEB25191) | human gut metagenome | biome: human-associated habitat [ENVO:00009003]; feature: intestine environment [ENVO:2100002]; material: feces | place: Germany | collected 2013/2015
GTAAGATTTCCGTATGCAATAACTTGTATCAGTATGGCATTCCTTTTACTGATACTACGCTACATACTTATTCTATTTATTCTGATTTGCTGGCAGCCGATATTAATAAGTTCGCTGCGATCTGCCGGGTGGTGAATGGTCTTCGTCATGCTCGCATCGGTGCCATCGGCACTCGTCCTGCCGGTTTCCAGACCGTCCGCGCCAGCGAGAAACTGTTGCAGGCATCGGGCATTACAGTCGTTCCGGTAGATCTTTCTGAAATCTTGTCTGCCGCCCGTAAGATTGAAGATGCTGATGAAACGTTACAAGCAAAACTGAAAGAAATCAGACAATATGCTGCTGTTCCCGAACAATACAATGATAAACTGATTTTGCAGGCTAAATTTGGTGTGGCTGTAGAACAATGGATGGAAGCCAATGAAATTGATGCTGTAGCTATCCAGTGTTGGGACTCTTTGGAGCAAAACTATGGTTGTGCAGCTTGTGTGACTATGAGTATGTTGAGTGAAAAATTAATCCCTGCTGCTTGTGAAGTGGATATTGCCGGTGCAGTGTCTATGTATGCGTTGACATTGGCTTCCGGTCGCCCGTCGGCATTGCTTGACTGGAACAATAACTTTGCCGAGGATCGTGACAAGTGTGTGTGTACACATTGTGGTAACTTCCCTAAATCATTTGTAATGAATGATTTGAAGTTAGGAACATTAGGAGTGTTGGGCAGAACATTAGGTAAGGTACATACTTTCGGTGCCGTTTACGGTAAAGTAAAACAGGGTGATTTCACCTTCTTCCGCATCTCGACAGATGATACGAAGGGTTGTATCAAGTCTTATTTGGGCAAAGGTGACCTGACCGATGACCCATACGGAATGGATGGTTGTATAGCAGTAACCAAGGTGGATAATCTGCAGCCGCTTATGAAATATATTTGTAAGAATGGATTCGAACATCATGTGGCTATGTGCCGTGGCAATGTGAAAGATATTTTGGCGGAAGCTATTGAAACTTATCTGAACTGGAATATCTATATTCACGAATAATATCGATGAAATATGATATTGGTAGATAATTACTTTTTGGCAATCCTCTGCTGTGTTATTTGCTGTGCCTGCTGGGGCTCTTGGGCAAATACGCAGAAGATGGTTGCCGCCAAGCAATGGAGCTTTGAACTGTTTTATTGGGATTTGACCGTCGGTCTGTTCCTTACAGCTTTATTGGGGGCGGTGACTTTGGGAAGTATGGGAAGTGAAGGCCGTACCTTTTTTCAGGATTTGGCAGTCATGGACTGGTCTAGCATTCAATATGCATTCTTGGGCGGTGTTGTGTGGAACTTTGGCAATATATTTCTTACCGCAGCCATTGCTGTAGCCGGAATGTCAGTAGGTTTTCCTATCGGTGGAGGCTTGGCCTGGATTGGAGGTATTGTATTCAATTATTTATTAATCTCTTTGGCCGGTCAGACCTATCAGGGAAATCAGCTTTTACTATGGAGTGGTGTGTTAGTCATCATTGTAGCTATACTGATCTGCGGAAAAGCGTACGGAAAGTTATCGTCCGGCAAGGCTTCCACTCCGAAGAAGGGGATTCTGCTGGCCATTATGGCAGGTATCGCTATCATGTTCTTTTACGGATTGGTAGTGAAATCTCTTGACCCGCAGTATGTGGCGGGAGGAACCGGAACGCTGACTCCTTATACAGGTGTGTTCTTCTTTGCGGTAGGTATTCTGGCCAGCACACCTATATTCAATACCTTTGCCATGAAGCATCCGGTAGAAGGCAAGGCGGTGACCATGAAAGATTACTTTGCCGGCGATGCCAAGACCCATCTCACAGGTATGCTGGGAGGCTTTATCTGGATGGGCGGCATGGTGATTAGTTTTATGGGAGCAGGTGCTGCCAATCCGGCTATCTCTTATGCCCTTAGCAACGCAGCGCCTGTGGTGGCTATGATCTGGGGAGTTTTTGTCTGGAAGGAATTTAAGGAAGCTCCGAAGGGGACCAATAAACTGATTGCGGCTATGTTCTCCTTGTTTATTATCGGATTAATAAGCATTACTTTGTCAAATTAAAAATTAGATGAAGAGAAATTATAAAATAGGGCTTGTAATGAAGTCGTTACAAGCCGATTTTTTCAAAGTGATGAAAGAAGGGGCCATTCAGTATGCGGCCCCTCTTCCGTTTTTGGATTTGGTTTGTGTGGGAACGGCTACACAGACAGAGGTAGAGGAACAGGTTGACTTGATGTATTCCTTGATTCATCAGCAAGTCGATGCTATCGTATTGGTTCCTATAGATTCAAAAGCCTTAGTTCAGCCTGTAGTAGAGGCTGTCAGGAAAGGAGTTCCGGTAATCAATATTGATATCCGGTTGGATACTCAGCTATTGGAGCAGGCAGGAGTAGAAGTGGCTTTTGTGGGACCGGATAATTTTGCAGCTGCGTATGAAGTGGGTAAATTATTGGATAAGAAGTTGCGGAATGAAGATAAAGTTGCTATTATTGAAGGATTGGCGGCAGCCGATAATGCACAGCAGCGTAAAAGAGGTTTTATCAAGGCGATAGAAGAAAAAGGGTTAAGATTGGTGGCATCCGAACCGGCCGACTGGGAAACGGAGAAAGCCGCCGAAGTTTTTCAGGCTATGTGGATGCGGTATCCTGATTTGAAAGCTGTATATTGCAGCAATGATGCGATGGCGTTGGGGGTTCTTCAGCAGATGCAAGAAAAAAATTGCTATCTGCCTGTAGTGGGCTTTGATAATGATGCGGTAATGAAAGAATTTCTTTCTACGGGAAAACTGGTTGCAACAGCTGATATTTTCAGCTCACAGATGGCTGTCCGGGGCATTGAGTTCGCTTTGGATGTATTGGAGGGAAAAATAGAGAATAGAGGGGTTCATTCTACAGCTTACGAAATTATTAAACAATGAGTTCGTAGGGAAACGGCCCATACTGAGATATGCACTTAAGGCACCGGCTGTTTAACTTCTTAATATTGCCGGCAATGAGCAATATTAAGAAGTATTCTTTTTACGAATGAAATATTTAGTGTAATTTTGTGGCTCAAAATAAATTAAATAGAATCATTATGGCAGCAAAACCAGGTATACCTAAAGGAACGAGAGATTTTTCGCCGGTGGAAATGGCGAAACGTAACTATATATTCAATACGATCCGTGATGTGTTTCATCTTTTCGGCTATCAGCAGATTGAAACTCCTTCTATGGAGAATTTGTCTACCTTGATGGGAAAATACGGTGACGAAGGGGATAAGTTATTGTTTAAGATACAGAACTCAGGTGATTATTTCAACGGCATTACCGATGAGGAATTGCTGAGCCGCAATGCGGTAAAGCTGGCGAGCAAGTTCTGTGAAAAAGGATTGCGCTACGATCTCACCGTACCTTTTGCCCGCTATGTGGTGATGCATCGTGATGAAATAAGTTTTCCTTTCAAACGTTATCAAATCCAACCGGTTTGGCGTGCGGATCGTCCCCAAAAAGGGCGTTACCGTGAGTTTTACCAATGTGACGCCGATGTGGTAGGCAGCAATTCTTTATTGAATGAAGTGGAGCTGGTACAGATGATAGACCGTGTATTTGGTAAATTCGGAGTACGTGTTTCAATTAAAATCAATAACCGTAAGATATTGACCGGTATTGCCGAGATTATCGGGGAGGCTGATAAAATTGTAGATATTACCGTAGCCATTGACAAACTGGATAAAATCGGATTGGAAAATGTAAATGCGGAATTGGCTTCTAAAGGGATTCCTCAAGAGGCTATTGATAAATTGCAGCCGATTATTTTATTGAGTGGAAGCAATGAAGAGAAATTGGAAACTTTGAAGACTGTCCTTGCTACCAGTGAAGCGGGATTGAAGGGAGTGGAAGAAAGTGAATTCATATTAAAAACCGTGTCTGCACTGGGTGTGAAGAGTGAAGTGGAATTGGATTTGACTTTGGCTCGCGGCTTGAATTATTATACAGGAGCAATTTTTGAAGTGAAGGCCTTGGATGTGCAGATTGGCAGCATCAGTGGTGGTGGCCGTTATGATAATCTGACCGGTGTCTTTGGTATGGATGGTATGTCTGGTGTAGGTATCTCTTTCGGAGCCGACCGTATTTTTGATGTGTTGAATCAGTTGGATTTGTATCCGAAAGAAGCGGTGAACGGAACCGAGCTGTTGTTTGTAAACTTCGGCGATAAAGAGGCTGCTTATTGTCTGCCTATCCTGGCAAAAGTCCGTGAAGCAGGGGTGCGCGCTGAAATTTATCCGGATGCTTCTAAAATGAAGAAGCAGATGGGATATGCCAATGACAAGCAGATTCCTTTTGTCGCTATTGTTGGTGAAAATGAAATGAACGAAGGGAAACTGACTTTGAAGAATATGACTACAGGCGAGCAGTCACTGGTTACACCGGATGAGTTGCTGGCGGTGGTGAAAGCTTGATGTTTACTAATTATCTGCAATCATATCATAAAAGCATCATTGATGGATGATTGCATCACATGGGAATGCCCGATAACGTTTGCTTTATACGTTATTTGTTTTGAAATATAAATGCTGGATTACCTATGTGGATAATCAGATTGTTTTTTCTTCCGTCACTACATCTTACTGATTCTAAAAGAGATGTAGTGACGGAAATTTTTGTATCCCCCCGAAATGGTTTGTTCTCTTTTTTCCGCGTAGAGGCGACAAAGCGGAATGCCTGTTCTTGTCGTTGTTGGTTGTATTTCTTGTTTTAAGGATGAAAACTGATGGAGCTGACTTGAAATATGATTTTCTTTTGCGAGAGTCTGATATTATTCACTATATTTGTGGAATGCTAGCCTTATAAATTTAATCAGATGATAGAGGAAAATCAGTTGATATCCCATTTGTATCAAAATAGGGATAATGGTCAATGGATGATACAAACCAATGATGAACATCAAAAGGGGGTTGCTGATATGGCGGCATCCTTCGCCGGGCAGTTCGGACTTCCTTCTTGGGGGCGTGCGCTCGGCCTACTTCATGACAAAGGAAAGGAACGGGCGGCATTCCAGCAATACATACGCAAGATGAATGGTTTGCCTACGAGTGACAAGAAGCGCTATGATGATCATACCCATGCTTTTGTGGGTGGAATATTGGCAAAAGAACTTATGGGAAAGGATGTTTCCCATCTTCTTGTAAACCAAATTATTTCTCATCACACAGGGTTACATGATTTCGGGGATGTGGAAAACATATTGAAAGAGAGGCTATTGTCCAAAGAAATAAACGAGGGTGACATTAGCATAAACAAACCTTTATTATTCCAAGAATTTATTGATTCACCTTTTTCTAAATCAAAGGTTGAATGGAAACACTTTCATCACCTTTCCCGTATGCTTTTTTCCTGTCTTGTAGATGCCGACCGGCTCGATACAGAACGGTTTATGGATGTAGAGTCATGGCGGAAGCGGGGAAATTCGGCTACGCTTGCCGATTTGCTTCCACAGCTGGAGGCATATATGCAAAAACTGCAATCGAATGCAGCCGATACGAAAGTGAACCGCATCCGCCAGCAAGTGAAAGAACAATGCAGTAGAACTTCTTCAAGCGAAAAAGGATTTTATAGTCTTACAGTTCCGACGGGAGGCGGTAAAACACTTTCTTCTTTGTTATGGGCCATGAAGCATGCTGTAAGCCATTCAATGAATCGTATCATCATCGCCATCCCATATACCAGTATCATTGTGCAAACGGCAGGGCTTTTGAAGGAAATCTTTGGTGAAGAAAATGTATTGGAGCATCATAGTAATTTCGACCCCGATGATATTAAGGACGAGGAAAATAGGGAAAAAGCAAAATTGGCTACAGAGAATTGGGACTATCCCATTATTGTCACTACCAATGTACAGCTTTTTGAATCTATGTTTAGCAATAAAACATCTGATTGCCGCAAACTGCACAACATGGCAAATTCAATTCTTGTTTTGGATGAGGTTCAGATGTTGCCAACCGGCTTCTTGCGGCCGATAGTCGATGCGCTGAAAGCGTATCAGGAAATGTTCGGGGTTTCGGTATTGTTTACCACGGCAAGCCAGCCGGTACTGAGTGGTCTGATAGAAGGAACAAATCCTAAAGCTGATTTTAAGGGAATAGAACATATCAAGGAAATTATTCCGGAAGAATTTGCTTTGCATGACCAGCTTCGCCGTGTGAAGTTGTCAATCGATGATACAGGAAAAACATACGATGAGATAGCTGCAAAGGTGTCTGAATATAATAAGGTGTTGTGCATAGTGAACACTCGTAAAGATGCCAAAGAGCTGTATGACCGTTTGCCCAATGACGGAGTGAAATTGCATTTGTCTAGAATGATGTGCCCTGCCCACTTACACGAAACTATTGGTAAAATAAAAACTTTATTGAAGGATGAGTCGCAGCCGATTGTCAGGGTCATTGCAACCCAGCTTGTGGAGGCCGGTGTGGATATAGACTTTCCGGTTGTGTTCCGTCAAGAAGCAGGACTCGATTCTGTATTGCAAGCAGCGGGACGGTGCAATCGGGAAGGACGAAGTGCCATGGGACATACATTTGTGTTCAGTCTGGCGGCAGAGAAGCGAAAGCTCTTCGGTTCAATGGCTGACTCCAACAATGCTCGGTTGAATTTGCCGGAAGATAGTGATTGGTTTGCTCCTTCTACCATGAAAGCCTATTTTTGTCAATTGTATAGCAGAAAACAAACATTTGATGAAAAGGATATAAAGCACTGGCTCTACAAACCTACTGAGTTATGTTTTGAAACTGCATCAAAAGAATTTCACCTGATTGATGATACGAGTATAAATGTTATCATAAATTGGGAAAACAGCATGGAACTTATAGAGCAGTTGAAAGAATCGGGGTGTACCTACTCGTTGGTGAAGCAATTGGCGAAATTTACTGTAGGCATCCGTTCCTATGATTTTAAGCAACTGAAAGGCTATGGGCTTGTCGAAGAAATATTGGAAGGAATATATGTATTGGCAGACAGGTCTCAGTATAATAAAGCCACAGGTCTCAGCCTTGATAACCATTGGCTGGAGGAAGTATTAATGATATAAAGAAACGGATATGACAAAGAAAGAAACATTGAAATTGTTTGAAGAACGTAAAGTCCGCACCGTGTGGGATGATGAAAAGGAAAAATGGTATTTTTCGATAGTTGATGTGGTGTCAGTTTTAACAGACAGTGTTGATGCAACTGCTTATTGGCGTAAGTTAAAGCAAAGACTTAAAGAAGAGGGAAATGAAACCGTGACAAATTGTCACGGTTTGAAAATGAAAGCCACAGACGGTAAGATGCGACTTACAGATGTGGCTGATACAGAACAACTACTACGTATCATTCAGTCTATCCCATCTCCCAAGGCAGAACCGTTCAAGCAATGGATGGCACATGTAGCATCCGAACGTCTTGATCAGATGCAAGACCCTGAGTTGAGTATTGAGCAAGCTATGATGGACTACAAGCGACTTGGTTACTCTGACAACTGGATAAACCAACGCTTGAAGAGCATTGAAATCCGTAAAGATCTTACAGATCAATGGAAACTACATAATGTAGAGGAAGGTGTTCAATATGCTACTCTTACAGACATTATCTATCAGCAATGGACCGGAAAGTCGGCAAAGGAGTACAAACAGTTCAAGGGCTTGAAGAAAGAAAATCTCCGGGACAATATGACCAATGAAGAATTGGTTCTTAATATGCTGGCCGAACTCTCTACGACAAGTATTACTAAAGCTAAAAATCCTCAGACATTGGGTGAAAATATGCAGTGTGCGGCTGACGGTGGTGATGTGGCTCGTGTGGCACGCGAACAGTTGGAGCAAAAAACCGGTCGTGAAGTGGTAACTCCCTTGTCGGCAAAAAGGTTTTTTGAAGGTCAGAAGCCGGAAGATTTATTGGAAAACAAGGAAAACGATGAATGATATGGAATATACAGATAAAGAATATTGTCTGGAGGTGTGGGGCGATTGGGCTTGTTTCACTCGTCCGGAATTGAAAGTAGAGCGTGTGAGTTACGATGTCATAACGCCATCGGCGGCACGCGCCATCTTTGAAGCGATACTGTTTAAACGCTATGCCATGCGTTGGCAGGTAACAAAGATTGAGGTACTCAGACCTATTAAATGGGCTACCATTAGACGGAATGAGGTGGGGGCAGTTGCCAGTAAATCACCTATCATTATTGAAGATAAACGTCAGCAGAAGAACACGTTGCTTCTGTTGGATGTGCGTTACCGAATTTATGCTAAGTTAGTATTTATTCCGGTAAAAGACCGTCCGAAAGAGGCTTTTGCCAAGCATCAGCCAAGTGCCGACGAGAATCCTATGAAGTATTATCAGATGTTCGAACGCAGGGCATCACAAGGGCAATGTTTTACGCAGCCCTATCTCGGATGTCGTGAGTTTTCTGCAAACTGGAAGTATATTGAAAGTACTGATAATCTTGATTATCCCTTAGCCGAAGACAGGGATTTCGGCATTATGCTTTATGATATGGACTTTGAGGAAAATCCACAAAAACCGAATGCTATGTTTTATAGAGCCCAAATGAAAAAGGGAGTGATTGTTGTACCGGATAAAGATAGTGAGGAGGTGTTGAGATGATACTGAAAGCATTATATGATTACTATCATCGAAGTGGAGATGATGTGGCCCCTTTTGGTTTAGAATACAAAGAGATTGGATTTATTATTGTTATTGATAGATGTGGAAAATTTCTGCGCTTTGAAGACAGGCGCATAGATAAGAAGTCGGCACAGCGGTTTCTTGTTAAGAAAAGTGTTAGCCGGTCAAGTGCCCCTGTTGCAAACTATTTGTATGACAATTGTAAATATGTATTTGGTTATTCCGATAAGGGGGATATGGAAAAGATACGTAAGTACTTTGAAGTATTTAAGGCGAAAGTAAAAGATATATATGATGCTTTTCCGGATAATGAGGACATAAAAGCTGTTTATGCATTTTATCAGCAAGACCATTCTTTTATAGTTGGGGCTATGCAGAAAGATTCTTTATGGGATGATATAGCCAAAAATCTTAATAAGAAATATTCTACCTTTTCTTTCCTTATAGAAGGGGATACGAAAATAGTGGCTTCGAAAAGGGAATTGATAAATTTGTTTGACGAGAATCATGGCGTGGCAGGAAATCTTTGTTTGATAACAGGGAGATATTCAAAAGTTGTAGAGATTACAACTGCTACAAAGATACTTGGAAGCCAAGAAACAGCTAAACTAGTTGCATTTCAAGTTAATTCCGGGTATGATTCGTATGGGAAATCTAAAGGATACAATGCTCCAATATCAGAAGAAGCTGAATTTGCATATACAACCGCATTGAATCATTTGCTGCGTTCGGATTCTCACAATAAGTTTATGGTGGGCTCACGTACTTATCTTTTCTGGGCTTCCTCCAATAGCGAGGCTTCAAAAGAGTCCGAAAATAGTCTATTTTCTTTGTTGGGGCGGATTGAAGAAGAAAATGACGACTCAAACAGGCGCATAAAGTTAGTATATGATACTTTCCAGTCTATCTATAACGGAAAATTATCGGCAAACGATGATGACAAATTCTTCATTTTGGGTTTGGCTCCTAATTCGGCAAGAATTGCGGTAGTATATTGGAATGAGATGCCTTTGCGTGAATTTGCAGGTTTGATAAGTAAACATTTTACGGATATGGAGATGGTTGACACTCGCAAAGATAAGAAGCCGTACGTGGGAATGCATTCCATTCTTGGAAATGTTACTCTTGGAGGAAAGTCAAGTGATGCGACTCCCAACCTTCCTGATGCTGTGGTGAGAAGCATATTTCAAGGGTTGCCGTATCCGGCTTCTCTCTTTCAAGCATGTATTCGTCGCATACGTGCAGAACAATCCGTCAATATAGTGCGTGCTGCTATCATCAAGGCATATCTCAACAGACTAAACGAAAATAACAACCATAAAAAATTAGATATTATGTTAGACAAAGAAAATCAAAATCAAGGGTATCTTTGTGGAAGGCTGTTTGCCGTGTTGGAAAACCTACAATATGCAGCAAATAAACAAGATTCCATTCGTTCAAGTTACATGAACGCGGCTTCATCTACGCCATCTACAGTATTTTCAACAGTTCTCAAATTATCAAACAGTCATTATGCTAAATTGGCTAAAGAGAAGAAAGGCCTTGCTAATTTCTTTGATAATCAAAAGAAAGAGATAATAGTTTTAATTCAAAATTTTCCTAATACATTGAGTTTGGAAGATCAAGGACGATTCTTCCTCGGCTATTATCATCAGAAAGCTCACAGAGAGAATCAAGAAACTGAAGAATAATTTTTAAAAATATACAATTATGTCAGAATTAAAGAATAGAATTGATTTCGTTTACATTTTTGATGTACAAGATGGTAATCCAAATGGTGACCCGGATGCAGGTAATCTTCCTCGGATAGATGCTGAAACTGGTATAGGCCTTGTTACAGATGTTTGTTTGAAACGCAAGGTACGTAATTATGTACAAATAGCCCAAGCAGGAAAAGCAGGTAACGATATTCTTGTCAAATCCAAAGAAATTTCTGGAGAAGAGGTCTTTATTAATGAAGAAATCCGCAAAATGTACAAAGAAGATTTAGGAATAGAACTAAAAATCAAAGAAAAAGCTCCTGCCGATAAGAGTTCAGCTGGTAAAATTGCTATGTGCAGACGCTTCTTTGACGTTAGGACTTTTGGAGCAGTACTCTCAACCGGACCTAACGCAGGACAAGTGAGGGGGCCGATTCAAATGACTTTTGCCCGTTCGCAAGATATGATTGTTTCAGCAGAGCATGCATTAACCGTATGTGTAGCTCGTGATGAAGAAAAGACCTATGAATCACAAGTGGGAATACAGGGACGTAAAGCGACCATTCCTTATGGCCTCTATGTCTGTCACGGCTTCATCTCCGCTAACTTGGCACAACAGACAGGATTTTCTGAAGAAGACCTTGAACTATTTTGGGAAGCTTTAAAGAACATGTTCGATGTGGATCGTTCGGCGGCACGTGGATTGATGAGTGCTCAAAAACTGATAGTCTTCAAGCATGACTCCATATTGGGTAATGCTCCCGCCAACAAGTTGTTTGAATTGGTAAAAGTGGAGAAAGTCTGCGATGGAGCACCACGCTCATTCATCGACTATTCAGTTACTATAGATAAGGAGAATGCTCCATCAAATGTAACTATTGAGGAACTGATATAATTCCATCGTATGTACAATGAAGACGATATGCTCATGTTGTCGGGGATTCAGCACTTTAGGTTCTGTCCCCGGCAATGGGCTTTGATACACATTGAGCAGCAATGGGATGATAATCGTCTCACCATCGAAGGACAGATTCTGCACAAGCATGTAGATGATCCGTTTTATAGACAAAAGTGTGGTGACCAGATAACATTGCGTGCGGTGAATATCGCTTCGCGTGAACTTGGACTCTATGGAATCTCTGATGCCATAGAGTTACTTCCTTCCTCATCTTTTGAAAATACGATTTTGCATCCCAACTATCCGGGGCGATGGCAACCGGTTGCTGTGGAGTATAAGCATGGCAAACCGAAAAGAAACGAGGTGGATGAAGTGCAGTTGGCAGCACAAATCATGTGCATAGAAGAAATGTATGCTATCCATATACCATACGGCTCTTTCTTTTATGGGGAGCTTCGCCATCGGGTTAATGTGGATATAACGGAGGAGCTGCGAAATATAGTCAGACAATGTGCCCGGGATATGCACGATATATTTAGTAAAGCGGTTATCCCGAAGGCTGAATATGGGAAACATTGTGACAAGTGCTCGCTGAAAGATATCTGCATGCCGGAAATGGTAAATAATTGTACTTCGGTAGATAATTACCTTACTAAAAATCTGTATCTATGAGAAAACTATTGAATACTTTGTATGTGACGACACCGGAAGCGTATCTTAGTAAGGATGGGCTGAATGTCGTTATATCTGTTCAGCAGGAGGAGGTGTTTCGTATTCCTGTCATAAATATAGAGGGCATCGTTACGTTCGGATATATGGGCGCAAGTCCCGGTGTGATGAAATTGTGTAGTGACAATGGTATATCACTCACATTTCTTTCTCCACAAGGCAGATTTATCAGCAGGGTTCAAGGTGCTACGAAAGGGAATGTTCTGTTACGCAAAAAGCAGTACCAATTGTCGGACGATGCATCTTGGTCGTTGCATGTGGTTAGGTTGATGATTGGTGGTAAGATTCAAAACTATCGCAATATATTGAGGAGATATATTCGTGATTATGGTGAGAATGAAGACATTAATAGGGCGGTGCAAGTATTGGAACGTGCCAAGCGTGATGCTTTGAAGGCTCAAGATAAGACGGAATTAATTGGTTATGAGGGAATGGCTTCGAATGCCTATTTTGAGGTATTGCCAATCTTGATACTTAATCAGAAGACTGATTTCCCATTTCATGGTCGCAATCGTCGTCCTCCCAAGGATGCGGTGAATGCCATGTTGTCTTTTGCATATACGTTGATAGCCAATGATGTTGCGGCCGCTCTCGAAACTGTTGGCCTTGATCCATACGTCGGGTTTCTCCATACACTCCGTCCGGGGCGCACATCGTTGGCCTTAGATATGATGGAAGAGTTACGTGCTTACCTTGGCGACCGTTTTATTTTGTCGTTGATTAATAAAAGACAGATTTCAGTAAAAGACTTCTTGTTCCAAGGTGATAATGGGGTTGTTATGACAGATAAAGGGAAAAAGACTTTTATTACTGCATGGCAGGCAAGGAAAAGGGAAGTGATAATTCATCCTTATCTTAATGAAAAAGTTGAAATAGGGCTTCTGCCTTATGTGCAGGCTATGTTAATGGCAAGGTATATCAGGCAGGATATTGACGATTATCCGGTATTTCTTATAAAATGATTTTTAATTATGTACATTCTTGTGACTTACGATGTGGATACTACAAGCAAAGAGGGGGCTCGCCGTTTACGATGTGTGGCCAAGGCTTGTCTGGATTATGGACAGAGGGTGCAGAACTCAGTCTTTGAGTGTGTAGTGACGGAAGCGCAATATTCTCTTCTAAAAGGGAGAGTTAGGGATATTATTGATATGTCTCTTGATAGTGTTCGTTTTTATATTCTTAGTAAAAATGAGAATAAGAGGGTGGAAGTAATAGGTGTTGAAACGGCGTATAAACTTGAGGAGGCTCTTATAATATAATGCGAATGTGGTGTGTTACAAAAAAAGTAGTATCTTCGCATGTGTTAATAATCAGTAGATTAAATTATTTGTAAAGTATTTCTTCGTTATGAAGTTGAATAATAATGATGATTCGCATAACAGTGGATTAAATTTGCTGATTTATAATATGTTATTAGATATAGAGTCACACCCTGCGTGGGTGTGTGGATTGAAACCATACAAGGGACGCATCCATTTCCAGACCTCCGCGTGTCACACCCTGCGTGGGTGTGTGGATTGAAACCTATAACGCGCGTATTGTGAAAATACTCCATGAGTCACACCCTGCGTGGGTGTGTGGATTGAAACATCCGAACAATGACAGCTATGTATCCATACGTGGTCACACCCTGCGTGGGTGTGTGGATTGAAACAACCCGTTCCGCAAACTTCTCATTCAAATCTCCTTGTCACACCCTGCGTGGGTGTGTGGATTGAAACTAGTATATCATCAAAATAAGGAATAGGAAGCCAATGTCACACCCTGCGTGGGTGTGTGGATTGAAACTATTTTTATTAAT
>OMGN01001354.1_pt1 | contig 13764 bp, 10 predicted proteins | sample 1674111 | NCBI WGS metagenome assembly OMGN01 (sample SAMEA103958143, study PRJEB25191) | human gut metagenome | biome: human-associated habitat [ENVO:00009003]; feature: intestine environment [ENVO:2100002]; material: feces | place: Germany | collected 2013/2015
TTCCGTTGGAATTTGAACTGCGGGGGAAAACTTATCATTATGATATGGTGCTTTCCGGCTGGTGGGAAGCAAGCAATGACTCTGTGAGCGTTGCGACTGTTTCAGAGCAGTTTATAAAGGAAAACCCCGATGTGGTCCAGAACACTTATGCGGTAGACCATGTAATGTCCGGCGTTACTTTTTCCGATGTCGTGTTGAAGAATAAAGCAAATGTTCAGCAGCAGTTGAATGAGTTCGTTTACTCCATTGGCGGCAATCCAGAGGATATGGGCGCAGACAATTTCATTCTCGCATCAGAAAATCAAATGTCCCAGGGATTGACTTCATCAGAGTCCATCGTGTTCGCTGTTGTATTTATCCTGATGTTTGTCGTGTGCGGATACCTGCTGATCTACAATATTTTTGATATTTCCGTAATGCAGGATGTTCGTCAATACGGCCTGCTGCGGACGATTGGCACTTCCACACGCCAGATCAAGGGCATTGTGAACCGTCAGGCAATCTGGCTCACGCTGATTGGGCTACCCATCGGTCTGATCGCCGGTTTTTTTGCCGGCTGGGTGCTGCTTCCTATCGTGACAGAGATCATTAACCTTGAATACTCTATGGTGGGTACATCCGTATCGACCTCGCCTCTGATCTTTGTTATCGCTGCTCTCTTTACAATTTTGACCGTGTTTATCAGCACCCGGAAGCCTGCAAAAAAGGCGGCAAAGATTTCTCCTCTGGAGGCGATCCGCTACACCGAGCAGAATGCCTATAAAAAGAGAAGTGCCAAGCGTACCAATGGGGTAAAGCTGTCCCGCATGGCCTTTTCCAATCTGGGACGCAACCGTCGGCGTTCAGCGTTCATCATTATTTCCCTGCTTCTGTGCATCGTCCTGTTTAACTCTATCATCATTGTGACGCAAAGCCTTGATGAAGAAAAGTGGGTAAACCGTGTGACCAGAACAGATTTTAATGTCTATAACTCCGCCGCATTTAATGTAATGGAAAGCGTTCAGCACCATGAAGATACGCTCTCACAGCAGGCGGTGGATCTGATTGCCGGACAGCCCGGAGTTGAGGATGAACGCTATCTTTACCGAAATACAAAAGACGATAGAAATGTGTTGGTTGACTATGGGTTTGAAGATTTAAGCGGCATAGAGCTATTCCATGAGGAAGAAGGCGTCGTAAATCAAAGCTATCAGGGATATAGCCTGTATACAAGTTCTGATACCGAAAGGCGCTATTTTGGTAATGTAATGGGAGCCTCCGAAAATTTCTGGGCGGATATGCGTATTTTTGAAGGCGAAAAAGATGCCGAAACCTTAACGCAGAAAATGGCTACCGGAGAATATGTCATTATTGGCTGCCCCATGGACAAACTGACAGAGGAACCAAGGAACACTCCGCTGACCGATCAGTTACAGGTTGGAGAGAGCATTTCCTTCTACAAGGATGGGGAACTGGTCAAAACCAGCACTATCCTTGCAAAAGCGATCCTCGTGGGAACGGAAACCGAAACGCCGACAGGCACCACCGCTCAGGCACACATCGCCGCTGATGCTCCTTTTGTATATATGCCGGACACTGTATTTAAGGAAATCTATGACGATCCCACGCTGCTGACTTATGGATTCAATGTGGATGAAGCCTTGCAGCCGCAGATGGAAGAATTTTTGAGCAGCTATGTGAGTGAAAATTCTTCGGTTGCCTATACTTCCACCAAGTTGTTGAAAGAGCAGCTTGATTCGGTTCGCAGCATGATTCTGGTTATCGGCGGTCTGATTGGCTGTATCATGGCCTTTGCGGGATTGATTAACTTTACCAACATGATTATTACCAACATCATTACCCGTCGCCATGAGTTTGCTACCATGCAAAGCATCGGTATGACCGGCAAGCAGCTTCGCCGCCTGATGGTCTATGAGGGCATCTATTATGCCGCCGGCGCAGACATTATTGGCGGAGCAGTCGCAGCAATCCTGGCTGTCACAGTGCTAAAGAGCGCATTGAATGGCCCTTCCATGTGGTTCTTTACTCTGAATATTACATTGGTTCCGGTTCTGGTCATTGGTGTGCTTTATCTGCTGCTGGCTGCGGTCATTCCGCTGATCGTTCTCCACTTCTTTAACAAGGGAACTGTGGTGGAACGGCTGAGGACTTCGGAGTAATGGCAGAGATTGCTACAATAAATAATCATAAACCTATTGAAAGCCGGGAGGAGGCGTTTTCTCTCGGCTTTCTTCAAAAAAATTGAAATCTCACAGATTGGTGAGATTTCAGCTTGTTATTTTGTCGAAATGGCATATATGGATATGAGCGTGAGCAAGATAGCCGAAGTAGAAGGTATGACCCAAGCTGTATTCGCTACGGCCCGAAGTAGTTTGGCAAAGTATTTTAGGATAGGATTTCAACAGGGAGCAAAGACTTAAAGTGCTTCTGACACAGGACCTTACGCCTTATTTACATGCTTGTATTCTTCGAGCAAAAGAAATATAATAAACCGTATTGGAGGGAAACTGTATGGATTATATGAAAGAAAAATAAAAAGAGTACATACCCGCCTGCTTTCGCAGGCGTGGTTTTTGAAAGCGATATTTTAAGAAGTTAATATAAGGAGAAGATATTTAACACTATGGAATTAACAAGAGAAAACTACAACGAAACAGCAAAGGAACTGCTTGCATTTTTACAGAACAGTCCTTCCTGCTTTCATGCAGTGAAGAATGTAACAGATATACTTACAGCAGCCGGCTTTACAGAAGTAAAAGAGGAAGAAAGCTGGGAGCTTAAGGCTGGCGGACGTTATTTTGTGACCCGCAATCAGTCTTCTGTGATCGCATTTAAGATACCGGGAAAGGATTTTAAGGGCTTTCAGATCATGGCAAGCCACAGTGATTCCCCGATGTTCAAGATCAAAGAGAACCCGGAGATGCTCGATGCATTGATCGGTGTATATGAGAGAAATGTACTCGGATACCCAAGTACAGCAGTACTTCCGTATTCCCAGGCACTGAGCCGTTTCCCTGCACATCTGCAGCAGCTGGATATGGAGTCTAACGGAAAATCCGTAAACCGCTTTGGTGAGCCGGTTGATTATGTAACAGGACCGGTTATTTTCGGAGAGCCTGGAACAAACGGACAGCACTCCTTCTATCAGCTTCTTCACCAGGGAACAGATATTGTGCCGCTTCAGTTCGTAGGATTCAAAAACAGCCAGATCGGTACAGATGTTGTGATCCAGGACAGCACAAGCCAGCAGAAACTCTGCGCGAACGTAGCTGCTCAGATTGTAGCATTTGCATGTGGTAAAGAAGATGAGAACCGTAACAAGAACTTCGAAGGCGGACGTCCTTCAAGCATCATTATCGGAGACCAGTTAACACCAGCATCTCTCGGAGCACTGCTTGCTCACTTTGAGAACAAGATCATGTTCCAGGGATTCTTGTGGAATGTAAACAGCTTCGATCAGGAAGGTGTTCAGCTCGGTAAAGTCCTTGCAAAACGCGTACTTGCACATGAGACAGACGGAGCCCTGAAAGTATTCAGTGATCTTCTGAACATTTAATCGAATCATATAAGTAAAAAGTATAGGAATCGTGCTGTCGGCGGAGAGTTCTGCTGACAGCACGATCTTTTATATATTAGGAAAGTGCTTTCCTAATATATAAAAAACGCTCCGCTTAGGATGCACACTGCGGCGTATAATGTAAGTGTCGCAAGCGACCGCCGCAGGCGCAAGAATGTGCCGAGGCACATTCTTTGTTCAAGCAAGGATTTTGTAAAAGAGAGAGGAAGCAAATGAAAAAGCGAAGGATTAAAGGAATTCAGATGATTCCATATGGTCTTCTGGCCGGAGTTATGACAGAAGATTCAATAGAAGAGAGGCAAAGAGAAGTCCGCCTGACAGAGATTTCATCCGAAGGATTCCGCATCCGGCTTTGTAGGAGAGGGAAAGCAGAGGAGAACATTTATCCGAAAGCATTCAAGATCTGCTTCTATCAGATGGATCAGGCAGAGTATCGGGAGATTGAAATTCGTCATTTTCAGACAGAGGCCGGGGAACAGACAGAATTCTATCAAGCCTATGATATTTTCACAGTTCAGGAAGATTATAAAGAAGCCTTTCAGAAGCTCTGTGTCGAATACAGCCGATACATTTCGCTCAAGCTGGAACAGGATGATGCACATCTGGCGCAAGAAATGACCGGTTATCCCGCACAGGAAGAAGAGGAACATTTCAGGAGCGAAACAGAACAAAATAAAGAGTGGTTTCAGAATGCAGAGATCTTCCGAAATCTGCCGGTAGAATTAGCGGTAGAACTGGATCAGCCGAAACTATACGAACAATATCTGACCAGACCGATTGAACGGTTCATGAAAGAATACTGGCAGCAGCATGGAATCGAAGATGCGCAGATCCTGGGAAGACAACCGGACCGGTTGTATCTAGGCAATCAATTCTGTCCACATCTATTTCCGGAAGAAGAACAGCTCTTTGCACTTCTTGAGAAAGCAGATAAAGAACGGATGGAAGTGACTGTTGCCTTTTCCTTTATTCGGGAAGACAGGATTGCACAGACAGAACAGCTGTTGACACGCCTGGATCAGTGGTGTGAACAACAGGAGACTTCCGGGGCGGAGAAGAAACGACTTGAGGTTGTAGTCAATGATTGGGGACTGGCACATCTTGTGAAGCGGACAGAACATCTGATCCCGTGTCTTGGGACGCTCTTAAATAAGCGGAAGAAAGATCCAAGAATGTTCTACAAGATGGGAGATAAGACGCTGTTGGAACAGAATAATCTGAATGCAGGATTTTATCGCACCTATCTGGAAGAAAGCTTTGGAATCAGCTGTTATGAGTGGGAAAGCTGCGGTTATACACAGGAAATACCGCAAAAGATACAGAAGCATCTACACGTGCCGTTCTATCAGACAAATACGTCGAGCTATTGTACACTTTGCGCTGTACTGGAACACGGTGAACGTGGAAAACAAAGGGAGAGACAAGAATGTCCGGCACCGTGTCTGGAACATAGCTTCTTCTATCCAAAGCATTTATATATGAAGGGAAAATACAACAGTCTGTTCGCATTGGATAAACATCTACTGGACGAACCGGAGCAGTTGAAGAGAGAACTCGGAATAAAATGGAACCGTCTTGTGGTCAATCTATTGTGAAATGTGAAAAACAGAAGGATGATGGAAGAATGGAGACACAGAAAAGAAAACAGAATGAAAAAGAAAAAGCAGAGCGAAGGATGAAAATCGTTGCAGGATTTGGCTTTGTAGACGAATATATTCCATATGTCCAGGCAGGAGCAGACGAGTTGTTCTGCGGATATGTGCCATATAATTGGACAAAAAAATACGGAACCGTACTTCCACTGAACCGCAGGGAAGTGCTGGCTTATAATGTGCAACTCGGTTCTTTCAGTGAATTAGAGATCCTCTCAGCAATGATCAGGAAGTACAGAAAGCCGGTACATATCGCGATGAATTCTCTCTATTATATTCCGGAACAATATGAAGAGATTGCAGACATTGTGAAACAGTGTATGAAAATCGGATTCGACAGCTTCATCCTTGCCGATCCGGCATTGATTTTGTACCTGAGACAGAAAGGCATATCCTGTAAGATCCATCTCAGCGGTGAAGTCGGAGAAATGAACCGGGAGGCAATCAAAGTTTTTCAGGAAATGGGAATCGACCGGATCATTTTCCACAGGAAAAATACAGTTGCATCGATGCGGCAGATGATAGAAGCTGTAAATGCAGAAAGACTGGAATTCGAGGCCTTTGCATTGAACGAATTGTGTCAGTTCACAGGAGCATTCTGCAATTCCCTTCATTGTGACGAAATGGGTTATCTGTGCAGGACAGCTTACTGGGGAGATGCTGAGATGGAAGAGCGTATGGAACGAGCGATAAAAAGAACATTGGAGATAGAAGAGCAACAAGAGCAACAATATCTCTGTGGGAAGAGTGGATGTGCTCTGTGTTCGTTGCCACAGCTGGAGGCGGCAGGGATTACCCATCTGAAACTAGTTGGACGAGGAAATTATGTGGAAGATATGATCCGGGATATTCGGAATCTGAAGGCTGCGCTGGGGCTTCTGGAGGGGGATCAAAGAGAAGAAAAAGAGGCAGGGAGATATATCGATCAATTAGATAAGAAAATCTTTGCTGGTCAGCCATGTGGGAATAATTGTATTTATAATCCGGGGCAGTTTCTTTGAGGTGTATGGGGAAAAAGAGAAAAGTTCAGAATAGAAAAAGAAAGCGTATTTCGTGGAGTAGATTACTCTACGAAATACGCTTTTTCTTTAAATTGTTTCAAATCTTAGTATAATTATCATATATAGTCTACTCTTTTCAAACATTTCTGTCAATGTATATACGTTCATTTCATGAATTTATACAATCTCTTAGCAAAAAAAATCGAAAAACAGACACTTTCGTCATTTTAATCATCTTTTTTGAATGGATTTTTATCTATTCGCCGTCAAATTTATGGTCAATTGTCAGTCAATTTACAAGCTACCAGATCAGAAAATCAAAAATATTTATTTTAAATTATCTAAGTTGTTTCGTTCTTTTACAATCACATGTATTTAAAAATTAATCATAATTACAAATTTCACAGCATTTATTTACCGTCAATTTTTTGGTCAGACACCTGAAAGCCCTTGATTTCCAAGGCTTTCCGTAAAAATTTCGTAGAGTAATCTACTCTACGAAATTTCATGCAAAAAGGGTGGAGACTTATGGGAAGAAGACCAGCAGATCTGTCAGGAAGAAAGTTTGGTATGTTGACAACCAAATATGCGACAGAAAAAAGGGATAAACGGGGCTCCGTTTATTGGCATTGTGTCTGTGATTGCGGAAATGAAGTTGATGTGACGGCAGCAGGTCTTGTGCATGGTAATTATCATAGCTGCGGTTGTTTACAAAAGAAGAACCGTCAGGAAATTGCGCAGAGACGACATCTCGTAGACGGAACCTGTGTTGAAGTACTAGAAAAAAGAAAAAGCAGAAAAGATAATATGAGTGGTTTCCGTGGCGTTTTCCAGTTGAAGAATTGTAATCGATATCGTGTGGATATCGGATTCAAGGGAAAGCGCTATTATGTTGGTCTTTTTGACAATTATGACGAAGCGGTGCAGGCAAGACTCGCAGCGGAGAACCTAATCCACAATGGTTTCATTCAGAAATGGAAAGAATGGAATGAGAAGGACAAGGAAGATCCGGAGTGGGGAAAGAAGCATCCGCTTGTTTTTGATGTGAAGAAAGAGGATGGGGAGATTCGGGTGAGTGTGTGATAGAGATACAGGTTTTATGAAGATGTGAAATACCATTCTGAAACACACAGGATGATTATATTGAAAAATACCTTGCAGAAAAAGAACTGAATCTGACAGCAACGCTGGATGCTAAGGCTGCATATGCTGATGCGGATTTTGTTGTAATAGCGGCTCCAACCAATGTCTACTCAACAAACAGAAGCAACGTAGCATAGTCAAAAATAACCCGATTTTCACACTCAACATACCGAAGATTCGTTGCAAAACGCCCTGATATATGAGGTGAAAATGGGTGATATTTACACAGTTTGCCGGTGGATGAGGAACACATAGTGGGAAGGATAAGGCAGATACGGGTGGAATGAGAAAAATGGTGGCGCAGATGATAAATTCATCAAAAATCCATGAGCTTATCACCTACTCTGCTAAAGTTCTATTGAGTACACTATCGTCGGTAAATATGAGGATTATTTTGTTGCGGTTTATTGAGTCATGAAAATATCGGGAAAAATGGCGATTTCTACTTCGCAACTTTTCTGTTGAGTAGACCTGTCGTGGAGATGATAGGTACATAAAGACGGGGTGTCGAGAGTGAAAAATCTGCATGATTTGTTCATAGTGACGGCGGAGATATGGTTGAAAGTGGATGATATATACAGTTTCAACAACATATACGCGCCTACGCCCTTTGAGTGTATAAACCGGCACTTCGCAAAAATGGCATATGAGCATGGACGGGGTTTGACAGTATAAAACAACACTTCGATGATTGCAAAAGCAAGACAGGTGTACTCGATAAAACGGAGAAAAGTAGAAAATGTGATTGCTGCACCGAAAGAGTATGACAGTAAGGAAAAAGACTTAGAAGAGTGTGTGATGAACACAGATGTGGGTATTGTACCGCACTTTATAAATAAGCATTTTCATCCGGATGGATGTACACATAAATATTTTGGGAATGAAGGAGTTTGAATTATGAAAGTATGTTTAGTGGGTTCATCGGGCGGTCATTTAACCCACCTTTATATGTTAAAGCCATTTTGGAAGGACAAGGATCATTTTTGGGTTACGTTTGATAAAGAGGATGCAAGAAGCCTACTCGAAGGTGAAAAAATGTATCCTTGTTATTATCCGACAAACCGGAGTCTAAAGGCTCTTATTAAGAACACCAAGATTGCATGGAATGTGCTTCACAAGGAAAAGCCGGATTTAATTATTTCCTGCGGTGCAGCAGTTGCGGTTCCTTTCTTCTACATTGGTAAAATGATGGGCGCAAAGTTGGTCTACATCGAGGTTTTTGATCGAATTGATAAACCGACAATGACAGGAAAGATGGTCTACCCCATTGTGGACAAGTTTGTTGTGCAGTGGGAAGAGCAGAAAAAGGTTTATCCAAAGGCGGTTAACCTTGGCAGCATATTCTAATTAGGGGACGAGAAAATGATTTTTGTGACGGTGGGAACACATGAGCAGCCGTTTAATCGGCTGATTCAAAAAATAGATGAATTAAAAAAAGACGGCATTATAAACGAAGATGTAATTATCCAGACTGGTTTTAGTACATACGAGCCGAAATACTGTCAGTGGAGTAAGCTGATTCCATATCAGCAGATGGTGAAAAATGTGGATGATGCCCGTATTGTAATCACTCACGGTGGCCCGGCAAGTTTTATCATGCCACTACAGATAGGTAAGACTCCTATTGTTGTGCCGCGCCAGCATCAGTTCAATGAGCATGTGAATGACCATCAAGTTGAGTTTGCAAGGAATGTGGCGCAGAGAATGGGAACGATTATTCCGGTGGAGGACATTAATACACTGGGAGATATCATAACGAACTATGATCAGATTGTTGCCGGCATGGGACATGGTATGAGTAGTAATAATGCCAAGTTTAATGAAGAACTTGAGAAACTGGTAAACGAATTGTATTGAGGATGAATGGATGAGAAAAGTTGGAATCATGTCGATGCAGCGCATTGCAAACTACGGTTCGTTTTTGCAGGCATATGCATTGAAGCAGCTAATTGAGGAAGTTGGCTGTAATGTAGAATTTGTGGACTACCATGTAGGTGCTCCAGTAATTGTAGAAAATGCAGATAGTAAAAACAAGGTTGTCCGAAAGATAAAAAAGGGGCTGGAGACCTTTCGGTATCGGGCTCCTCTTGCACACAAATTATCGTTCATCCGATATAAACAGTCCTTTGCTCAAAAGTATATGCCGCTTTTGGGAATTGCAGATGAAATGAACTACAACCCGACAGTAGATTGCCTTGTGATTGGCAGTGACGAGGTTTTTAACTGTATTCAAAAAAATTCCAATGTGGGCTATTCGCCAGAATTGTTTGGAAAAAATAACCATGCAAAGAAACTTATCACTTATGCAGCGTCTTTCGGCAATACAACATTAGTAAAGTTGGAAAAGTATAAAAAGACCGATGAAGTCGGAGCTTTGCTGAAGAAGTTTGACGCGATTTCTGTACGAGATGCAAATTCTGGAGCCATTGTTGAGCAGCTTACGGGGAAAGAACCGTTGTATAACTTGGATCCGGTTTTGACCTATGACTACATGAACTGCTGCGATAAAATCCCACAGGTTCAGACTAATGAGAAGTATTTGATTCTGTATGCGTATGCAGGTCGTATTTCTAATGAAGAGGCAGACTGGATTTCTGACTATGCAAAGAAAAAGAAACTAAAGGTTTATGCAATCGGCGGTATTCAGAAATGTGCAGACCGTTTTGTGGATTGCTCTCCGTTTGAAGTTCTGGCTTATTTCAGAAATGCAGAAGAAGTCATTACCGATACTTTCCACGGCAGCATCTTCTCAGTTATCACGCATCGGCCATTTACGACATTGATTCGTAAGAGCGTGGGTAATAGCTATGGTAATGAAGAAAAACTGAGTGATTTGCTAAAACGGCTGAAACTAGCTGATCGGATGACAACGAAAATTGAAGATGCAGAAAACATCAATGAAAAGACGATTGATTACGCAAAAGTTGATGAGCTGTTGAAAGCACATAGAGAAGTGGCGAAGGAGTATCTGAGAAAAAATTTAGAGGGATAAAATGGAGAACATATCGAAGATAAAAGAGAGATGTGTGGGATGTAAAAGCTGTGAGCAAAGCTGCCCAAAACACTGTATCTCTATGGTAGAAAACAAAGAGGGCTTTTGGTATCCGACTGTTGATGAAAATAGCTGCATCGAGTGCAAGGTGTGCCTAAAAAAGTGCCCCGTAGAAAATACGGGATTTCATCGGAATAAGCCACATAAAGTCTGGGCGTGGCGCAATAAAAATGATGTGGATGTTATGCGCTCTGCATCTGGCGGTGCGGCGGATAGTGCAGCGAAAACTATATTGCAAATGGGCGGTGTGGTTTATGGTGCTGCCTATGACGAGCAGCTGGCAGTAAGCCACATTGAAGTGACAGATGAAGCAGAAAGAGAGAAACTACAGTCCTCTAAGTATGTTCAGTCTGACCCGAAAGATAGCTACACAAAGGTCAAACAGCGTTTGTCAGAGGGAAAAAGGGTACTTTTTACAGGAACTCCCTGCCAGATTGCGGGTCTGTATGCTTTTTTGGGTGGCAATCCAGAAAATCTATATACGGTTGATCTGATTTGCCACGGTGTGCCTTCGCCGAAGTTCTTCAAAAAGTATCTGGAATACCAGAACAAGCAGACGGCAGGCAGAGTAATCTACTTCAACTTCCGCTCCAAAGACAAGCGAGGCTGGGGAACACAATACCTGCTAAAGACAAAGACAAAGACAAAGACAAAGACACTCTCCCTTGATCGCTATGGAAAACATTTTATGGATGGCGACTGCTATAGGGAGAGCTGTTATCAGTGTGCTTATGCTAATACGAGCCGTGTAGGAGATTTGACAGTGGGTGATTTCTGGGGAATTGCAAAGAGCCATCCGAACTTCAATTCTCCAAAGGGCGTGTCCAGTGTATTTGTAAATACCGAAAAAGGTCAAAAGCTCTTTGAAATAATGCGAGTTCTTGCAGAAGTAGAAGAAGCAACGTTGGAAGAGGGCATGGTGAAGCAGCATAATCTGGTGCAACCGAGCAACAGGCCTGTGACTAGAGATACTTTCTATAAGAGCATCGATGAACCAGGCTTTATAGAAAATATAAAGGTTGGCTTTCAGCCGAAAGCGCGACTAAAATCTGTGCTGCCGAATAAACTGATTCAAAAAATCAAATCTCTTTGAGATTTTGTGGAGGAAGAATACATGGGAGAGCCGATAAGAGTTTTGCATATCCTACAGCGAATGGAAGCTGGCGGTACGCAGGCTTTGTTGATGAATATATACCGGAAAATTGACAGAACGAAAGTACAGTTTGATTTTTTGGTCGTTTATAAGGAAAAACAGTTTTACGATGATGAGATTGAAAAAATGGGAGGGCATGTTCATAAGCTGTCTTTCCGGGAGGATTTGAATCTTCCTAAATTTCAAAAAGATTTGGCAGTTTTCTTTGCTCAGCATCACGAATATAAAATTGTTCACTGTCACGCCTATACGATTGGATATTTCTGCCTGAAAGCTGCAAAGAAAGCAGGTATCCCCGTCAGAATTGCTCATTCACATAATAATGAGACAGTACACGATATAAAATATTTACCGAAGCTGTTCATGCAGCGAATGTTTACCAAAAACGCAACAGATCTTTTCGCCTGCTCTGAGGAAGCTGGAAAATATCTGTTCAAAGACAAGCCGTTTCAAGTGCTGAAAAATGCGATTGATTCGCAGAACTTTATTGCGGATGCGGATACCAGAAATGAAATCAGGAAAGAACTGGGGTTAAAGGATAAATTTGTTGTCGGCCATGTTGGTCGCCTACATCCTCAGAAAAACCATGATTTCCTGATTGATGTTTTTGCAGAAATCAAGAAGGAAAAGCCTGACGCTGAATTGATTCTTGTTGGCACCGGGCCATTAGAAGAGAAAGTAAAAAGCAAAGTGGTCGAAAAAGGCCTTTCAGATTGTGTGCATTTTCTTGGAAATAGAAAGGATATGAACAGAATTTATCAAGCGATGGATGTGTTTGTTTTTCCATCTTTGTTTGAAGGTCTGGGTATTGTTGCAATCGAAGCACAGGCGGCAGGTGTTCCTATTGTCTGCTCTGAAGGATTGCCGCCGGAAACGGATATTACACCAATCTACCGGAAACTGCTGTTGAGTGATGGGGAAGAAAAGTGGGCGAATGCAGCACTTGAAATGGCACAGAATCTGAAAGCACATACCAATATGCAGCAGTATGTGATTGATGCAGGATTTGATATGGACGCAACTGCAAAATATATGGAAAGTTATTATTTACGAAAATATAATTAAGCGAATGATACTTAATTATATTATAGAGGTGAAAAATGTTTATTTCAGTGATAGTTCCAGTATATAATGTTGAAGAATATCTGGACAAATGTTTAGAAAGTTTGTTGAACCAGCATTATTCAGATATGGAGATTGTTGTTGTTGACGATAAGTCAACAGATGGATCTTTGAATATTGCAAAAAAATATGAAAAATATACAAATGTAAAAGTAATCGCTAAGGAAAAAAATTCAGGTTTATCTGATACTAGAAATGTTGGAATAAAAGAATCATGTGGGCAATATATTATGTTTTTAGACTCGGATGATTATGTAGAAAATGGATGCATTGCTAAAATACAAGGTATAATTGAAAAGGAAAATACACCGGATATTATATATTTTGGGTATTGTGAAGAATACGAAAGTACCGATAAACAATTAATAAAATATGGGTATGTGTCGGCTAAAAATTGTTCTTTTACAGGTGAGAAGTTTGCACTTGAGGAACTAAAGCAAAGGAATTTGTATGCGGCAGCTTGCTTCGGCGTGTACAAAAGAGCATTTATTGTAGAAAATCAATTATACTTTGAGTCAGGAATTCTACATGAAGACGAGCTTTGGACACCACAAGTTATATTGAGAGCAAACAAAGTATATACATCAGATTATGTGTTTTACCATTATTTAAGAAGAAAAGGATCTATTACAAGATCGGGAAATAAAACAAAACATGGGCAAGATATGCTCTGTATTTGTAAGAAATTAGATATATTAGCAAATGAAATTAAGAATCCAGAATTAAAAAAATACATGGATAATCACATTGCGATGCTTTATATGAAAGGTATGACAGAAGGAAGACTGTATCAAACGAATATGGAGATTGATCGGTTTTATCCATTGCGTAAGGTTTGCTTTAAAAAGGACAGAGCAAAAGCCATTCTGTTTGCATTTAGTTTAAGATTGTACTATAGGATTAATATAATGAAGATGCAAGGATAAGAGGATGAAGATTACATATAAAATCAATGTATATAACTTGTTGACATATTTGTTGGTATTTGCAATTATTAAACCATATTTTTTGCCTGCAGGACTAAGGCAGGCAAGTAAAATTATTATTCTCATAAGCGTTTTTTT
>OMGN01001368.1_pt1 | contig 13685 bp, 9 predicted proteins | sample 1674111 | NCBI WGS metagenome assembly OMGN01 (sample SAMEA103958143, study PRJEB25191) | human gut metagenome | biome: human-associated habitat [ENVO:00009003]; feature: intestine environment [ENVO:2100002]; material: feces | place: Germany | collected 2013/2015
TGAATGGGACGAATGGTAACGAACCCGGCTACCCGGAAAATGCCCTTGTTCCTTATCCTGTCATTGTGGCAGCGACAAAGGGCGACCCGGACGCCATGAAGATTGTCTTGCAGCATTTCAGCGGCTACATAGCCCGCCTCTCCATGCGGAAGCTGTACGACGAGCGCGGGAACGTCTATTTTGGCGTAGACCACGACATTCGGGAACGGCTGCAAGCAAAACTGATGATGGCTGTCCTCACCTTTAAGGCAGAGGAATAAACCGCAGCGGCGGCGGGACGCTTTCTCTCTCCCCCTTTTCCGTTCCGCTGCTGACGCGGCAGCAAAGCCATTCTGAACCTTGACAAAGAAAGCGGTGCAAGATAACGGCGGCGCAGCATAGGGCAAATCGGATACGTTCCTTTTGCGCCGAGCCATACGGCGGGTGCGCCATGACGCTATCCGGGTGAGGTTATCCCCGCCCGGACAGCCGAGCGACCAACACCGCGCCGGAAAGCAAGTGTAGCGGCTTGCGGGCGACGACACGCAGAATATACAATGATACTTCCTTACAGCCACAGTCCGAGCGTTAAGAGCGTCGCAGGCAATGGGTAGGGCGGCATGAGAACCATGCCGGGGTGAAATTCCCATGAGGTTATGCTAATAACCGTCCGATTAAAGCCTTTGTTTTATTGAATAGTGGACTTGCTGCTATTCATAGACTATATTATATGTTTGCGAAAGAAAGGGGGATTTTCTTTGACGCAAAACCAAACGCCCGTTACCACAACGGAGCATAAAATAGGAAAAGTTACTTACCTTGTATGTTCGTCCGCAAGTGAACGCGCAACGGACACACTGGATAAAAAGATAAAAAAACTCATTCGCAAAGACATGGAACTGAACCCCGCAAACGCCCGGAAATAGGGCGTTTCTTCACATTTTATACATGACACAGGCAGCGGTATGTGGTATAATATAGACAGTACAAATACCATGCTTGTCTGTCGTCGGAAAGGAGGACAAAATGTTACAGACAGACAAGATTACCGCTTTATATTGCAGATTGAGCCAGGAAGATATGCAAGCCGGGGAAAGCGAGAGCATACAGAACCAAAAACTGATTTTACAAAAGTATGCTGACGAACACCACTTTTTCAACACGCGCTTTTTCGTAGACGACGGATTTTCCGGCGTGAGCTTTGAGCGTGAGGGGCTTCAAGCCATGCTGCATGAGGTTGAAGCCGGGAACGTGGCGACCGTCATAACAAAAGACCTTTCCCGTCTGGGACGTAATTATCTGAAAACCGGGGAGCTGATAGAGATTGTCTTTCCCGAATATGAAGTGCGCTACATTGCCATTAACGACGGTGTAGACACAGCAAGGGAAGATAACGAGTTTACCCCTCTGCGGAACTGGTTCAACGAGTTTTACGCCCGCGACACCTCAAAGAAAATCCGGGCTGTCAAACAGGCAAAGGCGCAGAAAGGCGAGCGCGTCAACGGCGAAGCTCCTTACGGCTACCTTATCGACCCGGATAACCGCAATCATCTGATACCCGACCCGGAAACGGCGCACGTCGTAAAACAGATTTTTGCAATGTATGTACGGGGCGACCGTATGTGTGAAATCCAGAACTGGCTGCGGGACAATGAAATACTGACCGTCGGGGAACTGCGCTACCGCAGGACAGGGAGCAAACGCCACCCCCGCCCACAGCTCAACGCATGGTACAACTGGCCGGATAAGACGCTGTACGACATTCTGACAAGGAAAGAATATTTAGGGCATACCATAACCGGGAAAACCTACAAGGTATCTTATAAGTCGAAAAAGACGAAAAAGAACCCGGAGGAAAAAAGGTATTTCTTCCCCAACACTCACGAACCTTTGATTGATGAAGAAACCTTTGAACTTGCACAGAAGCGGATTGCCACCCGGCAACGCCCGACAAAGGTTGATGAAATTGACCTGTTTTCCGGGCTGCTCTTTTGCGGGGACTGCGGCTACAAAATGTATGCAGTACGCGGAGCCGGGACGCTTGAACGGAAACACGCCTACACTTGCGGCAACTACCGCAACCGGGCAAGAAATGATATGCTCTGCACTACGCATTATATCCGCAAAAGCGTATTGAAAGAACTTGTCCTTGCAGACTTGCAGCGAGTAACGTCTTATGTGAAAGAGCATGAACAGGAGTTTATCGAAACAGCCAACGAGTGCAGCGCAAAGGCAGTACAAAAGACGCTGACACAGCAGCGGAAAGAGCTTGACAAGGCGCAGAACCGTATTAACGAGCTGAACATCTTATTCCGCAAGCTCTACGAGGACAACGCTTTAGGGAAACTTTCAGATGAACAATTTGCTTTTCTGACTTCCGGCTATGATGAAGAAAAAAAGACGCTGACCCGGAGGATTGCGGAGCTGTCACAGGAAATCGACAACGCCACCGAGCGCAGCGCGGACGTAAAAAGGTTTGTCGCACTGGTACGCAGATACACAGCGATTGAAGAACTGACCTACGAAAACGTCCATGAATTTATTGACCGTATTCTTATTCACGAACTGGATAAGGAAACGAACACCCGCAAAATCGAAATCTTTTATAGCTTTGTCGGCAGAGTTGATACAGGTGACAAGCCTACCGAAAGTATCTCCTATTTCAGACAGATAGGAGCCGACGTAAAGAGTTATGCTATCTAACATACATCAAAAAGAGGTAAGATAACACCCTCTGCAAAAAAGATATCGTTATCTTACCTCAACAAAGGATGCACAGAATGAGTCATAACAGCCTTGGTTACATCCAATACAATAGCGAATTTGATTCACTTTACCAGCTCTAGCCTTGTTACAGAAATTAGCGTCGGCAAGTTGAGCACGTGCCATGACAACTAAATCGGCCTTGTCATCTTCTAAGATTTTTTCGGCAAATTCAGGCGTATTGATACGTCCACATGGCATTGTCAACATGCCTGTTTCTTTACGAATGCGCGCAGCATCTTCTACGTTAAATCCATTTTCAATATCCACTGGAGCCACTTCATATAGTGTAGCTGCCGTTAAGATATTTCCACGACTAATATTCAATACATCCACACCGAATTCTTTGGCATCTTTACAGAATTCAATCACTTCTTCAACCGTTAATCCACCATCTAACATGTCATCATGACAATCCACACGCATGAATAGTGGCATATCTTCTGGCATATTGGCACGAATCGATTTAATACATTCCAATGGGAATTTCTTACGGTTTTCAAAAGATCCACCCCACTCATCTGTTCTATGGTTAATTCCACCTGAAAGCATAGAGTGTGGTAAATAGTTATGCGCACAATGGAATTCTAAACAATCAAATCCAGCTTCTACTGCACGTTTTGCGGCTTGTCCAAACTTATCTATTATATCAAGCAATCTTTCGTTTGTGATAGCTGGCACTGTATATTGTGGACTTAATGGTAAGTCATTGGGTACTAAGATTTGAGCCGTTTGATCTGAAGCTACGGCTAATCCACCTTGCCATAATTGAATGCAAGTTTTTCCTCCAGCTTCATGCACGGCATCATTTAATTTTTTAAATTCTGGAATGTATTTGTCTTCGGCAATCGACAAGAATCCAAAAGGTGCACTGGCCGCATCAACACTTGTAACTTCAATTGTATTTAATCCATTTCCACCTTTTGCACGAGCCACATGATACGCAATCAGCTTATCTGTAACACTCTTTCCATCTTCACTTTCCGCACTTTCATGTGTTCCCATCGCAGACATGACAACACGATTTCTTAATTCCATACCACGAATCTGTATGGGTTCAAACAATTTGTCAAACATTTGATTCTCCTCCTTTTCGTATGTTTATTTCTTATTTTATTATACTTCAATTGTTAGCGGTTTCACATATACAAAAGAAAAAGAGCTGTCATTCTTTGACAACTCGTACGGTTTCAATACCATAATATTTCATGACTTCAATAGAAGACTCACTAATCACTTCTCCTGGAATCACTGGAAGAATCGCAGGAGGACAAGATACAGTCACACTGGAGCATACTTGTCCTAATGATTTAGATACATCCAATGTTATGCTTGACGAAAATAAAGCTTGACGCACATTCATGGCTTTTTTAGATTGTTCTAATTTTGGTGGTTTATTTATTAAAAGAGGTTTTCTTTCAATTCCACATAAACATGTCTCTAATCGTTTTAAGTCATCCTTCGTATTATATGGAGATGGCATTAATACAATATAGTCTGAATCATAGAATTCAGGATAGATATCACATTCCATTAAAAGATTTGCGATTTCATTTCCAGTATAGCCAAACTCTTTCGTTGAAATCGTTATCTTCATGGGTTCACCAGATAATATCGTGTATCCATGTTGAATCAAAGTATTCTTTAATCCATCAACTCTTTGAATACATTCAGACAAGGATTTTTTAAATGCAGTATCCAACACCTCATTTGTCGCATCTAAAGATGCCATAATCAAATAGGATGGACTTGTAGAAGAAAAGTATTCCATAAAATGTTTTACATCATTTTTCCATACTTGATTCAAAGACTCACTTAAGTGAAGATAAGCTCCTCCTGTAAGTACAGGTAATGTTTTATGGGCCGAATCACAACATAGATCAGCTCCTAAATCAATAGGATGTAAAGACGGTTCGAAAAAACGAAGATATGCACCATGCGCATTATCAATGGCGAGTAGTACATTATGTTTTTTACATACACTAGCTAAAGACTGAATATCCAAAAGATTTCCTAAATAGTCTGGATTTGTCAGATATACCGCCGTTGGAAGACTTTCAATAATTGCCTTTTCTAAATCCTCTGCATGTATCTTACAAGATAAATAATCACTATTTCCATATAACCATTCAATCTCAAAATCCAATAGTGCAGCGGCATGAATAAAACTTCGATGCGCATTTCTTCCTGCAAGAATTTTAGGCTTCTTGCCTTTACTTTTGGCATCTTGGCATAATATCGTGCACATCGTTTGAATGCATAAAGTAGAGCCTTGGGTTGAATAATAGGTTGGACAACCAAATAAAGAGGAAGCATTTTGTTCACTTTCCTTAATGATTCCCTCTGCCGCAAACAATTCATCAGCTCCATAAATTTCTGTAAGATCCATTCCTTCAAAACCAAGAATGCCAGCACCTTTATGGCCTGGCATATGCATTCTTACAGGTGATTTTTCTTGATACGATTTTAGAAAACTAACAATCGGCGTCTTCATGATTATTTTCTTTCATATCACGAATAATGGCTACGGCAAGGGCACACTCTAGTCGTTTACAGAATAGTTCACAACCCTCTTTATATACACCTTTGACAGATCCTGTCGCATGGTATGCATTGGCTGCACATCCTCCAGAACAATAAAGTCTTGCCCAACAATCTGCACATTCTTTACGTGCATATACGTTGCATGATGCAAATTCATCCTGAATCTTTTTGTTTGTGACACCCGTATAAATGTCTCCTAATTTAAAGGCTTCTTCTCCTACAAATTGGTGACAAGGATATAAATCTCCCCATGGTGTTACGGCCATATATTCAGTTCCTGAACCACATCCTGAAATACGCTTATAAATACATGGTCCACCTTTTAAATCAATCATATAGTGATAGAAAGTAAATGGATCTTTCTTCTCATCATATTCCAACATCAACTTCGCTAAATCTTCATATTGTTTCATAACAACTTCACGATCGGCTTCTGTTAATGCAGCAGGATCATCGGATTTGGCAACAACAGGTTCCATACTTAATTCTCTAAAACCTAAATCTAACATTTGTTGCACATCTTTTAAGAAGTCTGGATTGGCATGAGTAAAAGTACCACGCATATAGTAATTTTTACCTTCACGAGCCTTTACTAACTTTTGGAATTTAGGAACGATTGTATCAAAACTTCCCTTACCAGAATAATCCACACGATAACGGTCATGCACTTCTTTACGTCCATCTAAGCTTAATACAACGTTGCTCATTTCTTTATTCGCAAATTCAATTACGTCATCATCAATCAACATACCATTTGTCGTTAATGTAAAACGGAAATTCTTTCCAGCATCTTTTTCAATACTACGAGCATACTCAACTAATTGTTTCACAACATCAAAGTTCATTAGTGGCTCTCCACCAAAGAAATCCACTTCTAAGTTTCTGCGTGTTCCTGAATTTTCCACCAAGAAATCAAGAGCTCGTTTTCCCGTTTCAAAACTCATTAATGCACGGTCCCCATGGTATTTTCCTTGGCTGGCAAAACAATAAGAACAATTCAAGTTACAAGTATGGGCGATATGAAGACATAAAGCTTTAATAACACCACTTGTCTTTGCCTTTAACTGTCCTGCCATTGGCTCATATGTATCTTCACTAAATAAACGACCTTGTTCTTTTAATTCTAAAATCTGGTCGTAACATTCTTCTAATTCAGATGTTTCAACACTAGGATATTTCTCCTTCATTTCTAAAACCAAGGTGTTTTTATCTTTATCTAAAAATTCAGCAATCATATCATAAGCAATTTCATCTACCACATGAATGCTTCCTGAACAAATATCCAATACAATATTCTGATCAAACATTTTATATTGATGAATCATGTATTTTTCCTCCCTCAAATTTAAAAAATGCTGCCTTAAAGGCGGCATTAAAAATGCCGAATCACTTCGGCATTTCTGAATTACTTACTTTCTTTATTATTTTCGCAAGCTTGGTTAGCGATTCCGCAGCTAGTTTTACAAGCTGATTGGCAAGAAGTTTGGCATTCTCCACATCCACCATTTTTTGCGCTTTCACACAAGTTACGAGTATCTACTGTATTAATATGTTTCATGATTATATACCCCCATATAAATTCCCTTTTATTTTAACACGCCAACCAAAGAATATCAAATTAAAAAGGCATTCCGAAGAATACCTTTATAAACTATTTAGAACTTTCTTCCTTAGTACGGAATACATAACGACTAGTTACTGTAGCACCTTCTGGAGCACCAGAGTAAGAAGCATATTCTTTGTTCATAGCTTTGATTTCATCCATTACACTTTGTAAGGTTTCAAGTTCTCCAACACCTAAATCAACCTTTTCTTTTAATTGATCCAATCCTTCAGACTTGAATTGTTCATTACCCTCATACAATTGTTTAGCACCTGAATTCAATGTTTCAAATGCCTTACCTAATGTATCTAATCCATCAGCCATTTCATTAAATGTTCCACTCTGTCCTGCAAGTGTTCCAGTAGCATCTGATAATGCACTAGCACCACCATTTAATGTAGCACTATTTGAAGATAATGTTTTACTTCCCTCAGCTACTTGAGTAATACCTGCTTGAGATTTCTTTTGAAGTTGTGTTAATCCAGCATTTACTTGTTGAACTCCACCTAAGATTCCTTCAGAACCTGCAGATAATTTCTTAGCAGCAACTTGTAAACCAGTTACTAACTCTTTGAAGTTTTTAACATTTTTCACCGTTGGAGTACTTGGATCTGTATATTGATTTAACAATTTATTCATTTCACCTAAAGTACCCTGTGCTACAATTAAATCTTTCTTCAATCCACCATTGCCATTTTCTCCAACTAATGTTTTTTGAGCATCTTTTAAACCTGATGTTACACTAGAAGTTGTACCAACTAATGTTTTTACTAATGTTGAAATTGTTTCTTGATCCTTCTCTACCTTTTCAACGTATTTATCTAGATTATCAATATCACTAACAGTAAAGCTTTCTGGAATCAAACTTGCTAATACATCAGATCCAGCAGAAGGCTTATTTTGCTGCAATTTTTCAATAGCACCCTTAATTTTTTCCTGCTTTTCAACATCATCAGTTGCTGATTTTGCTTCATTCAATGCATTAACTGCAGTTGTATATGCAGTATCAATATTGCTATTAGCATCTTTAGTAGCTTGATTAATCTTATTTATTTGACCATTTATTAAATCAATTTGTTCTTTAATTTCATTATTTTTTTTATCAATTTCATTGTTTTTATTTGAAATCTGGTCTTTTAAAACAGACACATGATCTTTTAATGTTTCCACATCAGATTTCAAGTCATCATTATATTTGTTAATGTCTGTAATTTTATCTGAAGCAGTTGTAAGACTACCACTTAAACCATCTAATTTTTCACTATCAGCAGTGATCGTATTTTGCATACCTGCTAATGTTGCCATAGCGCCTTGTATTTGAGTCTGCATAGTATCTAGTTCAGTTGGATTTAATGTATTGACTTGTGCTTCTAATTGTTTTAAGCCTTCATTTAATTGAGTTGCACCATCTAATAAATTAGTTTTTCCTTGACCTAAGTTACCTGAAACTCCAGTTTGAATTTGAGATACACCTTGAGGAATTCCATATAATTGTTGGCTTCCTGCAGCTAAAGTATCCACACCATTTGTATAAGCAGTTAATCCTGTTTGTAAGGCTTTAACACCATCATTTAATTGGATAGCACCTGCAGATAATTGTCTTACCTGATCAGATGAACCTGTTAATGGAGCGGCTTGTTCTTTTAATTGTGTTGTTCCATCATACAATTGTTTTGATCCATCAATCAATTGATCATCGGCTTCAATTAATTGATCAATTCCATCTGTTAATTCAGATACGGAACCAATTTCACCTAATTCACTTGCCAAATCAATTTCATTTGTCATACCAACCATGATAGAACCTAAATCAAAATCATTGACATCCGCTTCTACTGTTACATCATCACTGATTCCTAATTGATTATTTACTTTGTCTAAACCTGCAGATTTTAATGTTTCATTCAAGCCTGGAATATTCGCAAATGCCAACATTTCATTTGTTCCATCATTTACGATCTTACCGGATTCACACTTCACATTTGAGAACTTACCAGTACTCATATTCAACATACCACCAGCTAAATAACTAGGGTGAATCACAATGGATTTGCCATTGATATTTTTAACTTCTGAATAGTTATTTGTGAAAGAAATAGTTAATTTTAAATGTCCTGATTTTCCTTGAATATCATTCGCAGAAATTTCTTGGCCATCTAATTCATAACGAATCTTAACAGACACAGGAAGTTGTTTTGTGGCTGTTCCTTCATAATACACATCATTACCTTTCGCATTCCATGTATATGTATTTCCGTCTTTTGAAGGTTTTTCATTTGATTTAATATTCTTAACATCTGTTAAGTTTAAAGTTTCTTTAATATTATTAATTCCATCCTCATCATGTAACCAGCTAGATACAATTGTATCACTGATTGAACCATCAGAGTTTAATACAGAATAAACAGTTTCTGTTTTTTCTGTAGGATTTTCATCATTACTTTGCGCAAATACAGTCACTGGCATCATACTTCCTGCCATAACTGCACTTAACACTACACTACCAACTACTTTTACTGTATGACTTAAATTCATATTTATTCTCCTTTCGCTTCCATGTTTGATTCTGGCCAATTCTTTGTCGTCTTTTCAATGAACTTGTGGCAGAAAATCAACAATGAAGGCAATACTAATAAGATACTTACGACTGAAATTAATGCACCACGTGCTAATAAGATAACTAATGATTTAATTAAATCCATCTTAGCTACAAAGCTTACACCGATACATGCGGCAAAGAATGAGAATCCACTTGTCATAATTGACACACTCGATTTTTCCATCGCAATCAAAGCCGCTTCCTTAACCTTCTTACCATGCGATAATTCTTCTTTAAAACGCGTTGTCATTAAGATGGCATAATCTACTGTGGCACCCAATTGAATAGTTCCGATAACCATACTTGCGATAAATGGAAGTGTAGTTCCTGTAAAGAATGGAATACCCATATTGATTGTGATCGCAAATTCAATGGTTAGTACTAAAATGACTGGAAGTGCAAATGATTTAAATGTTAAGGCAACAATGATAAAGATCATAATGACAGATAATACGTTAACCATCGCAAAGTCTGTATTTGTTGTTGTGATCAAATCACGTGTCATACTTCCTTCTCCACCAATCATAGCCTTCTTATCATATTTATGAATGATGATATCCATTTTATCTAATTGTGTATTTAATTCATCGGTTGCAGCTTTATAATCACTGTTCACAACAATTAATTTCTTTCCACCATTTTGGAAAATATCCTTTACTACACTTGGAGTAAAGTTGGATGCAAGCCCTGGACCCACAAACTCTTCATACGCTAATACGTTATGAATTCCTTTTAAATCTTTGATTTCAGAACACATATTCTGAATTTCATTTGTCGTTAATTTATCATCCACTAAAACGAAATGTGTTGTTGTCATATCAAATTTATCTTTTAACTGATTTGTACCAATGATACTCGCAAAATCACCTGGCATACCAGAAATCAAATCATAATAGATATTTGTATGTGCCTGACCATATCCAAATGGAATGAAAATCAATACGAAGGCAACAAGAATTTTCTTATAATGTCTAATGACAAAACGAGGAACTCTATGTAACTCATTCAAAATTGTTTTATGTTTGTACTTTTCAATCGTCTTATCAAAGAACATCAACAAGCTTGGCAAAATGAAGATGGTTGATAATACACCAAGAACTACACCTTTCGCCATGACAATACCAATATCTCTACCTAGTGTTAACTGCATTACACACAAGGCAACGAAACCAGCAATTGTTGTGATTGAACTTGAAGTAATTGAAGTAAACGTAGCTTTGATGGCCTTAGCCATAGCCTCTTCATTTGGAAGTTTTTGTTTTTCTTCTTGATATCTATGTAATAAGAAAATGGAATAATCCAATGTTACAGCTAACTGTAATACAACGGCCAAAGCCTTTGTGATATAACTAATTTCACCCAAGAATACGTTTGTACCAAAGTTATAAACGATTGGGAAAATCATTCCTAACATAAATACAACTGGAGCAATCGTACTCTCTAATCCTAAGAACAATACGATCATACATAATACAACCGCAATACCTGCATAGATTGGCGTATCGTGTTCTGTTTGATCTTTAGTATCTTCACTGATGGCTGACATACCACCTAAGTAACAATCATCTTTTGTATATTTTTTTATTTTACTAATCGCATTCATTGTACGCATTGACGATGTTGGCTCTTTAAATGTAACAATCATCATTGTACTGTCACCAGAATAAAGCATATCCTGAATGCTTTCTGGAATTGCCTGTTTTGGAACAGAGATATCTAATACATCATCTCTCCAAATACATTTTTCAACTCCATCAATTTTATTGATCTCTTCCTTAATTTTTGCGGCCTCTTGATCCGTCTTGTTGTTGACAACCAAGAAGTCTACACTCGATAAGTTAAAATCATCTCCAAGAATCTTTTGTGTTTTCATAGATTCTGAAGTTGAAGGTAAATAAGATAATAAATCGTAATTAATATTTGTATTGAAATAACCAATTGCACTTGGAATCAAAAGAACAATGGCCACAGCCAAAATCATATTACGATATTTAACTATCCATTTTGACATCTTATCCATATCGAATCACCTTTTTTTCTATCCTTTCCTTTACTACGTGAAGAGTATAGTACCAAACTGACCGCTAGTCAATATTTTTGTTTTATTTTTTTAAAATTCCCAATATACAATTGTTTTAATATGTTCAATCGGTCATTTTTATTTGTATTTTCTAAATTATTGTTTATAATAAGGATGGTGATAAGCATGAAAAGTAAGATAATCGAAAACAAGAAAATAAAAGAAAACAACCTCTTACAGGCTGCCTTTAATCTATTCACAAAAGAAGACATCACAAATGTCTCTGTTAATGATATTGTAAAAAACGCGGGAGTCGCAAAAGGAACATTCTATCTTTATTTCAAAGATAAATACCAAATACGCGATATTCTAATTCAAAAAGAAGCACATCGCCTATTTGAAGAAGCCCACAAACAATTAGAAAAGAATGATATTCGTAATTTTGAAGACTCTGTTATCTTCTTGATTAATCAAGTATTGATTCGATTAGAAAACAATCCATTGATTTTAAAATTCGTTGAAAGAAACCTATCTTGGGGCGTGTTCCATGCCCAATTAAATACGGCAATTGATAATGATAGTTTCAATCTTATAAAAGAGTTTAACGAAATCGCAACCGCAAATGGATATGAATTTGAAAATTCAGAAGTCATACTCTACTTAATAGTTGAACTTACAGGAAGTACTTGCTACAACAGTATTCTTCACAGTCAACCCCTTCCTATCGAAGAATATAAACCCATTCTTTTCGATTCCATTCGAGCTATTCTTTCCCAAGGAAAGAAAAAAAGCTAGGACAAGCCTAGCGCACAATAATATAAATCATATAAATGACATATACGAGGATCGTAAAGATCCCCTTTTTTCTTGTCATTGTATCTCCCTTTTTCGCAATACCATAAATCAATAGAGAAATACCAATCAAGACAAAAGTATCAATAATATTCTGTGAAGTAGCCGCAATTGGATGAATTGTACTTGAAGCACCCAAAATAAATAAAATATTCATAATGTTACTTCCAATCGCATTACCCAAAGATAAACCACTCTCACCTTTTCTTGCCGCAACAACACTTGTTACTAACTCAGGCAATGAAGTTCCAATAGATACGACAGTTAAACCAATCAACGTATCACTCATACCAAGCATAGCTGCAATCTGTTTTGCACTATCTACAGTGATGTCTCCACCCCAGATAATACACGCAACTCCAATCACGATATAAATCAAGCATTTGATTCCTGATAAAGTTTCAACTTCCTCATCCTCAACACGATTCTTTTTAGCGCTGCGAATCAAGTTTAAAATAAACAAAACTAAACCCACCAAGAAGATAATTCCTTCAAAGCGATTCAGCATTCCATTTAACACAAAAATAGAAAGTAAGATGCTCACTAAAATATTGATTTTTAAATCACGATTCAAAATATCCTTATCCATTAAAAATGGAGTAATCACTGCACTAGTTCCAACCACAACCAACGTATTGAAAATATTAGAACCCACAATATTTGAAATCGCAATTTCATTACTGCCCATTAAGCCAGCCGTAATACTCACACTCGCTTCTGGTAAGCTTGTTCCAAGTGCTACAATTGTCAAACCAATAATAACTGAAGGCACTTTTAACTTACGAGCCACACTTGCACTGCCATCCACAAACAAGTCTGCACCCTTCATTAAAAGGACCATACCTAATACTAATAAAAGAAATACCATTTTCTCAATCCTTTCAAAGTCACCTTATTATATCACAGGCTTAAAATAAAAGAAGAGATTTTTTCTCTTCTTATCAATCACTTAATACTCGTTTTAGACTCTCAACAGATATTGAACAAACCTTAGAAATCTCATTGACACTCATTCCATTCTTTATCATAGTCTTGTACAAAAGAACTTGTCCTAACTCTACACCTTGTTCAATGCCTTGTTTGATTCCTAACTCAATTCCTTCAGCTTTCCATTCCTTTGACTTTACTTCTAGCCATCTCTTTTCAGCTTCACACATTTCAATCTTCTCCTTTTCCTCTAATTCTTCTAAATCCAACCATTCTACATCCGTCAATGTCTTGACGACTTTTAACACACTGCTTTTCACAAGTCCAAAACTATTATTCTTTTCTTCATAAATAGACTGATCATAAATACTTCGACATATGTAGAATAGATTATACAC
>OMGN01001411.1_pt1 | contig 13384 bp, 9 predicted proteins | sample 1674111 | NCBI WGS metagenome assembly OMGN01 (sample SAMEA103958143, study PRJEB25191) | human gut metagenome | biome: human-associated habitat [ENVO:00009003]; feature: intestine environment [ENVO:2100002]; material: feces | place: Germany | collected 2013/2015
CTAAATAGAAATATAAAAGTTTTTTGGGAAGGAATGAGTTGAATGTCGAAAAAGAAAAAGAATATAAGAAGAAAAAAATCGAACAATCTTTTAAAGGGAATGGCTGCTGCTGGTGCTGTTGTAGGTGGCGGAACTATTTTTGCGGGCAACAATGCTGTTTATGCTGCTGAAAATGAACAAGGTGTTATTGGTTCACAAACAGAAGAACAAATTATTGAATCCCAATCTGTTTCTGAATCAACAACAGAATCTTTATCACAAACTAAATCAGAAACTAGTAGTTATGAAAGTGAAGGAGCTGTTGAAACTTCTGCAGTTGATGGTAATACTGTTCAAACAAATCAAAAAGCATTTGTTAAACGTGCACCAAGATTCTTTAATAATGCACAAGCGCAAGGTTCAGATGAACAAAATATTATGCTTGCTGAATTAGATCAAGTAAAACCTGTTAATGAAAATGATGTTGAACAAGAAGCTGCATCTTTATCCGTATCTGGTTCTGTATCAGGATCTATTTCAGAAGTTGGATCACAAATTTCTAGCGAAAGTATTTCTGGAAGTGAAGCTGAAAGAGAAATGGTATCTGAATCTCTTTCAACAAGCACTAGTACAGAAGATTTTAAATCTGAATCTGAAAGTCTTTCAACAAGTACATCTTTGAGTACATCTACAGAAACTTCTGCTTATACAAGTGAATCAGAAAGTTTATCAAAAGAATTTACAAGTGCTTCTGAATCTTTTGAACCTCAAAGAAATCAAACTTTAGAAGATTTGATTACAAATATCAATAATACTAAGCAAGAATTGGAAAAAATTCGACAGACTGCAATTAAAAATAATACTACATTAGGAGAGGCATATAGATTAAAAGCTGATGATTTAGCTAAATATTTAGCTCAATATAATTTCTATCAAAAATATGGTGATGGAAAGATTACAAACACGAATACAAAATTTAATAATAATGGAATTGGTGGATCGTATGTTAGAAATAACACCTATTTAGAATATACGACTCAGGGGCCACAAGGTAGTGTAAAACACACTGGATATTTTGACTGGATTGCTGTAACTGAGAAAAAAGATTCTTTTGGCAACCTTATATTAGATAAAGATGGTAAAGTTCAATATAAACGTGTTGAATATAATCAAGTGCCTGCTTCAGAAGTAGTTCAGATTGTTGTTCTTAAGAAAGCACCGATATATTCTGATTCAGGTAATGTTGATAGCTATGGTAATAAAGAAAGCTTTTATTACTATGAAGATGAATCTGGCGGAAAACACTTTTTCTTAACTGAGAAAGAAACTACAAATGATATTGATTATTATGATGGTCCATGGGGGAATAAAGTTCCTGTATATAAAACTAAATATGAATATAAAGCTCTAGATTCTACTAAAGTTCAGATTAATTCGGAGAATGGTGATGAAATAGAATTTGAATATAATGGTAAGACGTATAAATTTTCTGTTTTGAAGGAAAGTAATGGAGATCATTATTACCCATATTTTGGTGAAGTTCCAGATAAATTGGATTCTGATAGAGATGGAAGTACTAATGATACAACAACTAAAGGTACACCATATTTTTCAATTAAAGATTATGAAAATCAACAAACAAAATATGATAAACAAAGAAGTGAATTTACGAGTGTGTCTGAAAAACAAAGTGGACATAAGAGTGATTCTATAAAGAATAGTGAAAGCAAGAGTGAAAGTCTGAGTTTGTCAAATAGTAAGTCTAATTCAATTACTTCTGATAGCCTTTCAAAATCGACAAGTCTTTCTGCAGAAAAATCTGATATTGAATCAAGAAGCATAAGTCATTCATTATTAGAAAGTACAGAAATTGCCACAAGTCAAAGTACTTCAATTTCAGTAAGTGAGAGCGACTCTACTTCAGTTAGTAACAGTCAATCAATTAGTGCTTCACAATCAACAAGTACTTCAGTAAGTCAAAGTGATTCAACTTCAATTAGCAATAGCCAGTCTATTAGTGCAAGTCAGTCTACTTCAACTTCAGTAAGCCAAAGTGATTCGACTTCAATCAGCAATAGTCAATCAATCAGTGCTTCTCAATCAACAAGTACTTCAGTAAGTCAAAGTGATTCAACTTCAATCAGTAACAGTCAATCAATCAGTGGATCACAATCAACAAGTACTTCAGTAAGCCAAAGTGATTCGACTTCAATCAGCAATAGTCAGTCTATTAGTGGTTCACAATCAACTTCAACTTCAGTAAGCCAGAGTGATTCGACTTCAATTAGTAATAGTCAATCAATTAGTGGATCACAATCAACAAGTACTTCTGTAAGCCAAAGCGACTCTACTTCAATTAGCAATAGTCAGTCTATTAGCGCAAGTCAATCTACTTCAACTTCAGTAAGTCAAAGCGATTCGACTTCAATCAGCAATAGTCAGTCTATTAGTGGTTCACAATCAACTTCAACTTCAGTAAGCCAGAGTGATTCGACTTCAATTAGTAATAGTCAATCAATTAGTGGATCACAATCAACAAGTACTTCTGTAAGCCAGAGCGACTCAACTTCAATTAGCAATAGTCAATCAATCAGTGCTTCACAATCTACTTCAACTTCAGTAAGCCAGAGTGATTCAACTTCAATCAGTAATAGCCAGTCTATTAGTGAAAGTCAATCAACTAGTACATCTGTTAGTTCAAGTCAAAGTACTTCTACTTCAGTAAGCGAAAGCCAATCAACTTCTGGATCAGTAGGTGAGAGCGAATCAGTTTCTTCAAGTGAATCTGAATCTCTAAGTACTTCTGAATCAGAAAGCACATCAGCTTCATTGAGTGACAGTGAATCTACAAGTACATCTGATTCATTGAATCGTAGTGAATCTACATCAAGCAGTGAAAGTGCTTCTACATCAGTAAGTTACGCAACTAGTGTTGCTACAAGCACTGCTGGTGGTGGAACAGCTTATCATCAAGTTGTAGTTGATACTCGTGCTCCTTTACAAGTAGCTCCAAGAGTTAGTGAGGAAGAAGTTGTAGAGGATGATGTAACTCCTAAGGCTAAGGAAGAAACAATTGAAAAAGAAAAGATGCCAAAGTCAACGTTGGATGTTGCTCATAGAGTATGGTGGTCTTGGATTCCAATTGTTGGTGCTTTAATTTCTTCGAATGAGACTCGTAAGCGTCGTAAAGAAGAAAAAGAGAAGGAAAAAGAAGAAGAATCTAAAGATAAAAAGATGAAATAATGATAAAATATAACAGTGACTAACTTTTAGTTGCTGTTATTTTTTTAGGAGTGGTGTTTATGAAGGAAAAGACGCATTTAGTTAGAAATCGATGTCTTTTTTCAATTGTTATTATTTTAATTTATTTTGGTTGTCATAGAATTCCATTGAATGGAATTGATATGAGTGCCTATGATAATTTAGGGTTGGATTTAGGGGCTGTATTATCTCTTGCAGTAAATGGATCAAATAAACAATGTTATGTTATGAGTTTGGGTATTTCACCTTATATTACGGCGAGTTTAATTGTAATGATTTTATTTGCGGTACGCTCAAAAGAGGCAAAGGCTCGTACTTCGCCTAAGGCTATGAATTATTGGATTACGTCCATTACTTTTATTGTTGCGTTGGTTCAATCTGTTTTTTATGCTTTAAATCTAAAATATGTAGATCGTAATCTAATGAGTATTTTAGTAGTTATATTTGAACTGATGGCCGGGGCAAGTATTGCACAATATTTATTAATGAAAAATCAAAAGTATGGTGTGGGTGGATTTGCGCCAATTATTATTGTGAATATGACAGAAACTTTAGTTGGAATATTAATGAAATCTTCTCTTGACGCGTTAATGATTCCTCTAGCTATTTCTTTTGTGATGGTCATAATTATGATATTTATGGAAATGCATGAGAAAAGAATACCTGTTCAAAGAGTGTCTGTGCATAATGTGCATGCCGAAAAGAATTATATGGCTATTAAATACAATCCAGTAGGATTTATGGCGTTAATGTTTGGTTCTGCAATTTTTATGATTCCACAATTGATTGTGGCGTTGATTCATCATTATCATAAATCAGAAATTATTATTTTTTTATATAAGAATTTAAATATGTCTACATTATTTGGTATGCGTGTATATGTAGTCATGATGTTTGTGTTTACCATTCTATTAAGCTTATTATTTGTGAATCCAAAAGATTTATCGGATAACCTTCTACAAGTGGGGGATTGTATAGAGAATGTTCCTGCAGGTAAGCCTACACGTAGATATATTCGTAAATGGGTTTTAATATTGAGCTGTATTAGTGGTGGAATCATGTGTGGTTGTTTAAGTCTTTGTTTGTATTTACAGTATAAAGGTATTGTAGATGCAACCGTGGCCATGCTTCCAACTACGTTTATGATGCTTTCAGGATTTGTTTGTAGTATTTATTTAGAAATTCGTGCTTATCGTGACTTTGATTCATATAAGCCATTTATATAGGGGGTAGTATTTATGATGTATTTTGTACCTTCCTGGTATCATGGAAATGAATATAAAGAAAATGAACAATATTTTTATGTGCGTCGTGCAGTAACAGAATTTGATGATAGTGTTAAACAGATTCAGATGTTTAACCGTAATGACATTATGGATTATAAGATTTTGAATTTGTCTTATAGTCCAAACTTTCGTCACTTTCTTCATAGACAAAGTGTATTCCATGCACCATATTGGTCTTGCTTTGATGCGATACAAGAAATTAGACGTACAAAAGTAGACATTCTTTCCTATCATGATTTGATGTGGCCAGACCATACGGAATTTGTCTACACACCGTTTTGTATTGTGGCTTATGTAAATAATCAAAAATATGCAGAAGTACACTTTGGTGAAGATGGAAATATGATTGAAGTGTTTTTATTTCAATCTGAAGTTATGATTCGTAAAAATGTTTATGATGATCGTGGTTTTTTATCTACGACAATTGATTATGAAAATAATCAACCGATTTATGAACAATATTTGGATGAAAAAGGAAATTGGAAGTTACTCCATTTTTTTGAAGATGATCATATAGAGATCAATTCTGAAAATCCATATTACTTAATTGGAAATAAAAGGTTTACGTTTGATTCTTTGAATTATGATTCAATGGAATCTTTAATTGAAGAAGTATTTTCTACTTATTTAGATGAAATGACAGAAAAGTCGGATATCTTTTGTCTGGCTATGCATACACTGCATCATGATTTATTAGAAAGCTTATTCTCAAAAAGAAAAACGATTCTTTCTTTCTATCAAAATCGTATGGAATTATTTGAAGATGCAGAATTGAAATCTTTGATTCGAAGTACAAACTATTGTATTGTCGATTCAAAACATAAGATTTCTTTATTGGAAGATTATGCAGAAAAGAAACTTCCGATTGTAGATATTACTCCTTTTGATACGCGTGCTGATTTTGGGATTAGTCAACAATTAACGGTCCAAAACATCTTGGTTCCAATTGATACGATTGAACAATCAAAATTTGAAGAATTGATTCTTTTATTCGCTAAGTATTTTGAAATAAATGAAACAGCTCGTGTTCATTTCTTTACTCGTAATGCGAATTGGGATCGTATAGATTCGGTTTTGAATTTTACTCGTGAAGTACTAAAAGTAAATGGACTCGATGAAAGATTAGCTCGAAAAGAGACGAATGATAAAGCGGAGTTTGATTTGGACGAAGAAAAGAAAGTTCCAATCAAATTCTTCGTGGATCAATGTGTGGATGAATTAAGTATTTCTAAATGTATACGTGAACAGCGTATTATGGTGGATGTGACATCACGTCCAGATTTATATTTACAGATTTCATGTATTAGTAGTGCCATTCCACAAATTGTTTCTTTTAATACACAATATGTGCATGATGGAAAGAATGGTTTTATTGTCAAAGAAGTATCTGAAGTATTGAATGGCTTAAAGTATTATTTGGATAATATTACGAATTGGAATAAGTGTATGATTTATTCTTATGAATTAGGTAAAGAATATAATACGGCAAGCTTAATTCGTAAATGGAAGGGAGTTATGAAGCAAGTTGAACAAGATTAGTGTTTTACAAGTTGGAAATGAAGATTTAAGTTTAACACTTCATATTCCTGACTTTGTGGATTGGAATTATGTAGACGATTTAAAAGAGGCTACTGAAAGAAGTTACGATGTATGTGTTTTAAATCGTTGTGTAAATAAAGAAGAGGCATATATCTTATTAAAGAAGATTCGTGCATATACATTGTTTCTTTTGGATGATGTAAACGTAGATAAATGGACAACATGGATTTGTACGTCAAGACGTGCGAAGGTGTTAAATATAGAAACTTTACAGGAATTTATTGATGAAGATATTCATTTATTTTATTCCTATACATATGGTGAGAAATTTGTTCCTCAGACACTATCTATTTCACAAAGCTTTAAAGGTAGTGTTTTCTGGGATGGATTTTCAGGTGTTGAATTAGATGGTGATTATGGGGATGATTTTTATCAAATCGCGTATTGGAGATATAATATTCCTCTATTTAAAGGTCAAACTTTAGATTTATGGTTAGAATATGAAAAGGATGAGTCTGTTTCGATTGAATTGAAAATCGAACAGTTTGAAGGTGGTTCACTTTCATCCTTACAGAATCGTTGGATCTATTCAGAAAAAGATTTAAGTTCAATTGTTCATTTAAGTAATGATAAGATAGACGGTCCTGTATTTATTTCTTTACTCGCAAAGGGTAAGGGTAAATTAAAAATAGTGGGTTTACATGATCGTCATTCTCGTAAAGAATATGGATCTTTTTTACCGGGAGGAATCCGTAAGGTTACATCGAAACGTGAAGAAGTCTTTATGTACTTTGATCCAGGAGATATGAAACCGCCTTTGAATGTATATTTTAGTGGTTATAAGACGCAAGAAGGTTTTGAAGGCTTCTATATGATGCGTAATATGGGAGCACCATTCTTATTGATTTCTGAATCAAGATTGGAAGGTGGAGCTTTCTATTTGGGAGACAAAGAATATGAAAATCTTATTGTTTCTGGTATTCAAGATTGTTTAAATCAACTTGGATTTGATCGTTCTCAACTTATTTTATCTGGACTTTCTATGGGAACCTTTGGAGCTTTATATAATGGTTGTAAATTAAGGCCGCATGCGATTTTATTAGGTAAACCATTGGCTAGTTTAGGAGATATAGCTAGAAATGAGCGTATTTCAAGACCTGGAGGTTTCCCAACTTCTTTAGATGTGTTGTCAAAGAATTGTGGAGATATGAGTGAACAATCTATGGATGTATTGAATCATCGCTTCTGGGATTTATTTGATCAAACAGATTGGTCTCAAACTAAATTTATTATTTCTTATATGTTAGAAGATGATTATGACATGACGGCTTATGATCGTTTGATTTCTCATATTGATGATGTGGGTGTTCAAGTGATTGGTAAAGGTGTGCATGGAAGACACAACGATGATACGTATAGTATTGTTGCGTGGTTTAAAAATCAATATGACGATATTTTGAAATCAGATTTTAATCGAGGTGAACCAAATGAAGAATAAGGCATGGAAAGTCGTATGGAATGAAGATACGTTTGGAACCTATTTATATGGTTCAAAGATTTGGTTTCATTCTCGTGAAGATATTGAATTTGAAAATGAATTGATGCCTCCTGGAACGATAATTAAAGAGTGGTATTCCAAAGTTAATTATCAAATGATGCGTACGGAACCATCCTTGCCAATTATTGATGGAGAGAGTTCTTATCATATTCAAGTGAATATGAGTGATTTTGAACTGTATCTTGTTCGTATGGTGTTTTATGATCGTTATGAAAATGAGGCGGGCACACTTATCATTCGTGAACCGGAAATGGATTTTAGATGTCCATTAAAGACATATAGCTATCGTGTGCAGCTGATTAATGCGGGCGGTACGAAGATGCATTTTCATTCTTTTGTGATTACAGAAAAGGAAGGGTAAAAATGAATAAGATTGATAAAAAGTTACACTTTCTTTTGGGTAAAGTCAAAGAGGAGTGTAAAAAGGTTAAAGAACTTAGTGATTATGAATTGAAAAATAAAACGTTGGAATTCAAAGAACGTTTAAATAATGGAGAAACAACAGATGATCTACTTCCAGAAGCGTTTGCGGTATGTTGTGAGGCGGATTATCGTGTACTAGGTATGTTTCCTTATGATGTACAGATTTTAGGTGGTATTGCACTTCATTTGTGCTATTTATGCGAAATGAATACGGGTGAAGGAAAAACTTTAACAGCAACGATGCCTATGTACTTAAATGGATTGACAGGAAAAAGTTCGATTTTGGTTACGGCAAATGAATACCTTGCGATTCGTGATGCCGAAGAGATGGGTCAGGTTTATAAGTTTTTAGGTTTGAGTGTAGAAGCAGGTGTAAAGCGTGATACAAATGAAAAGTTAGATAATGATTCAAAAAAGGATGTCTATAATGCAGATATAGTATATACAACGCATGGTGCACTTGGATTTGATTATTTATTAAATAACTTAGTACAGTCTAAAGAAGATCGTTTTATGCGAGACTTCTATTATGTGATTATTGATGAGGCGGATTCTGTATTATTAGATAGTGCAAGTATGCCTTTAGTTATTTCAGGTTCTCCTCGTGTTCAATCCAATTTGTATGGTATTACTGATTTTTTTGTGACAACATTAGTAGAAGATGTTCACTATGAAATTGAAGATAAAAAGGTATGGTTAACTAATAAAGGAATTGAATATGCGAAGCGTTATTTCCGTATTGAAAATTTATATAGTAAAGAAAATTTTGATGTTTTAAGACATATTGTCTTAGCTTTACGTGCCCATTTCTTATTAGAAAAAGATATTGATTATGTCGCAACAGATCAGGGTGAAATTGTTCTATTAGATAAGAGTACGGGTCGTAAAATGAAGGGAATGAAACTTCGTGGAGGTTCTCATCAGGCGATTGAAGAAAAGGAACATTTAAAATTGAGTCAAGAACAGCGTTCGGTTGCTTCCATTACGTATCAGAACTTATTTAATTTATTTCCAAAGATGTCAGGTATGAGCGGTACAATCAAAGATGGTAAAGAGGAGCTTTTAGAAGTCTATAATAAAAGAGTGGTTGTGATTCCTCCACGTAAGCCAATGATTCGTAAAGATATGCCGGATAAGTATTTTAAAACGAGTGAAGAACAGTTTGATGCGGTCATTCAGGAAACTGTAAGAAGACATAAAACTGGACAGCCTGTATTATTGATTGCGTCTTTAATTTCGGATACGGAAATGTTGTCAAAATTATTAGTACAAGAAAATATTGAGCATAGTGTATTGAATGCGAATAATGCGTTCTGGGAAGCGGAAATTATTAAAGAGGCTGGTCAGAAAAATGTTGTGACAGTAGCTACAAGTATGGCTGGTCGTGGTACGGATATTCATTTGGGTCCTGGAGTAAAAGAACTGGGTGGCTTATGTGTACTAGGAATTGGTCGAATGAGTAATACACGTGATGAAAGACAAGCTAGAGGTCGTGCTGGAAGACAGGGAGAGCCTGGTGTGTCTATTTTCTATACATCATTAGAGGATGATGTATGTGAAATATTAGGGGATGATTTCTTAGAAAAATATGTAGAAAAAGGAAGATATATTTCTAAGCATCGAATCAAGAAATTAATAAATAAATCGCAAAAAATTAAAGATGAGTCGAGTGTTTCCCAAAGAAAAAATTCAGTGGATTATGATAGTGTTATGAAGCGTCAAAGAACGATTATGTATAAGACAAGAAATGATTTGTTGGATGGAAAAAGCTTGGATGAGAATGTCTTGATTCAAATTTATAAACAGAATATAGATGATTATGTAAAAGAAAATAAAAAGATGGATGATAAAATAATGTATCGTTATATCTTAGATAATTTGTCGTATCGACTTAAAGAATTGTCTATTTCTTCTACGAATAAAAAAGAATATTTGAAACAGTATGCGGATATGGCATTTAAGGATAAGAAACAAGTGTTGGGAAATCGTTTCTCCGAATTTTGTCGTCTTTGTACATTAAAAGCTTTTGATGATAGTTGGATTGAAGAGGTTGACTACTTACAGCAGTTACAGGCAGCCATTTCTGGTCGTTCTACGGCTCAACGTAATCTTTTATATGAATACCAAAGGGAGGCAAGACTTTCTTTTAGAGATATGGAAAAATCGATAAAAAAGGCGATGATTCGTAATATTTTATTGGGAGAAGTCTCATTTGGTAAAGACAATGAAATGATTATATTGTATCCTTAAAGAAAGGAGTTCTTGATTATGATATATAATTTTAATTTAGGCATAGGCTGGGCAAGTAGTGGTGTTGAATATGCTCAGATCTATCGTGCTCGAATGTTTCGTAATATTGGTGTCGATGCCAAGTTTGTATTTACAGATATGTTTCCTTCTGAAAATATGGAACATATGACGAAGAATATTGGTTTTTTGGATTCGGAAGTTATTTGGCTATATACATTCTTTACGGATTTTAAAACAGCACCTGTTACTTATACTTTAAGTGATTTAGAAAAGACATTTACAGATTTAAATTATACAAAAACAAGAGAAGGCAAGATTTGTCGTTATGTGTTTGGTGGAAGTAATAACTTTTATACAGCTTATATGGTCAATGATCATGATGATTTTGTGCATCGTGTAGAATTGGTTTCAAATGGATTCTTGATTCGAAAAGATTATTTTACATATGGACGTGTGTATTCAGAATATTATGCGCCATTAGATAATGCAGCACATTTATATCATCGTCGTTTCTTTAATGAAAATGGCAGTGTTGCCTATGAAGAAATCATTGATGATGAACGTGTGATGTATAAGTTTAAGGATAAGATTCTTTGTTCAAAAGAAGAATTTGTGGGATATATGGTATCTCAATTACATTTAACGAAAGATGATGTAGTATTAATTGATCGTTCTACAGATATTGGTCAATCAATTATTATGAATTGTAAACCTGCAAGAGTAGGTACAGTCGTGCATGCGGATCACTTTAGTGAAAAAGATACAAATGATGATTATATTTTATGGAATAATTATTATGAGTATGAATTTAATATGCATAAACATATTGATTTCTATATTTGTTCAACACAGGCGCAGAGTGATTTAATGATTCAACAATTTGAGAAATATTATGGAATGACGCCTTGTGTTTATACAATTCCAGTAGGCTCTTTACCGGAATTGAAGTATCCCAAAGAAGGAAGAAAACCATTCTCATTGATTACGGCTAGTCGTTTGGCAAGTGAAAAACATGTGGACTGGATTTGTAAGGCTGTCATTCAAGCGCGTAGTGAAGTGCCGGAAGTATCTTTGGATATTTATGGTGTTGGTGGCGAAAGAGATAAGCTTGAAACTATCATTAGAGATAATAATGCTTCTGATTATATTCATTTAATGGGTCAACATGATTTGAGTGAAGTGTATCAAAACTATGAGGCTTATATTGCGGGAAGTACAAGTGAAGGATTTGGACTTACTTTAATGGAAGCTGTTGGTGGAGGTTTGCCAATTATTGGTTTCGATGTTCGTTATGGAAATCCTACATTTATTCGTGATGGTGAAAATGGCTATTTAATATCTTTACCTGAAGAGGATAAGGATAAGATTGAGGCTTTAAGAAAAGGTATTGTGGATTTATTTAAACAAGATCTTGGGAAATGTCACGAAGTATCTTATGAAGTAGCTAAGGATTTTTTAACTTCAAACGTACAAGAAAAATGGAGGGAAGCTGTATGTTAGAAACTCCAGTTGTGTTATTAGAAAATTTTGATGAAGAGAGTCAAATGTTGTATCAAAGCTTTAGAACTTCTGGCTTTGATGGTCCGGTCTTCACTTTTAGTGATGAAGGCTTTTTACCAGATGATGTGACAAGTATTTATACGTATTATTGTGGTAAAAAAGAGGGTGGAAAGCCTCGGTATTTTAACCAGATTGATGTTCCAGATTATTGGGAAATCAAGGCGAGTAATTCAGGTGGTCAGGTTTTTGATTTAAATCATGAAAGAGCCAAGATATTCTTCGCATCTCCTTTACATAAAAGACTTGTGAAGATTGTAGATTGGTATGATGACACGCATGTTGTTCGTGTAAGTGATCACTATAATAAATATGGTTTCATGTATGCCAAGACAATTTTTAATAAAAAAGGGCAGCTTGTATCTAGAAGTTATTATGATGCATCTGGCAATGAAAAAGTTGTTGAAAACTTTGTCACACATGATATTATTTTAAACCAGAATGACAAGGTATATATCTTTAAGAATAAAGTGGAATTTGCGAAGCATTTATTTTCTGAATTGGATGTATATCCAACAAGATTATTCTACAACTCCTTATCAAATCCATTCTTTGTATCTGAAAACTTAGAAGACAAAGAACATAGTGATGTCTTATTCTGGCAAGAAGGATATCGCGAGGATATTCCTGGAAATATGCAGGTTATTCTAGATGGTCATTCTAGAAGAACTTCTAAGATTTATGTTCAGAAAAAAGAAGCGTATGAAAAGCTTATTGAATTAGGGGCAAATAGGGATATGGTGAAACAACTTGGTTTTGTCTACAATTTTGAAAAAGAGAATCAACATACAAATAATATTTTGATTTGTACAAATTCAGATCGAATTGAAAAATTGAATGAATTAGTTGTATGTATGCCAAATATGAAATTTCATGTTTGTGCATTAACAGAAATGTCACAAAAGTTGATGTCTTTTGAAAAATATGATAATGTACACTTGTATCCAGGATGCAAGGCGAGTGAAATACTGAATTTGTTTAACACTTGCGATTATTATTTAGATATCAATTATGAAAATGAAATCGTAGATGCCACTAAAGAAGCATTCTTACATAACCTGTTGATTCTTGGATTTAATCAAACGATTCATAATCGTAAGTATGTATTGCCAGATTTTGTCTTTGATGCGAATAACTATCAAGATATGATCCGTGTTATTCTTGATGCATCCCATCTAGATATGAATCTAGAAAGACAGCGTAATGTGGCAATGACACAAAATGTGCAAGATTATAGAAATATTTAGAAGGGAAGAGATTTATGTTTAGTACATTTAACACATTGATGGTTATTATTGTTTTAGAAGTTATTTGTTGTTTATATAGCCTTGCGTTGGTTTATATGAGCGATAAAAAGTTCGGTAAAATTATAAATGGTTTAATGGCAGCTATTTGGGCTATTGCCGCTATCCTAAACGTAGTTGGATTCTAATTTTCATTCTTTGAAAACATCGCTTACAAATGGGTCGTTCTCGCCACTTTTGGCATGAAACGGCCTTTTTTAGTGGCGAAATTTGCTTTTTTTTTAGAA
>OMGN01001420.1_pt1 | contig 13297 bp, 6 predicted proteins | sample 1674111 | NCBI WGS metagenome assembly OMGN01 (sample SAMEA103958143, study PRJEB25191) | human gut metagenome | biome: human-associated habitat [ENVO:00009003]; feature: intestine environment [ENVO:2100002]; material: feces | place: Germany | collected 2013/2015
TAAGCGATTTGTTTTGAATCATTTTCTGGTTTAAAGTTCCTAACAATTCCACTATGAATCATTTTGGGAGTTTTGCTTTATTATACTCAACTGCAAGAACCATTTTAACAGAATTAATTCATTGTTAACTAAATATTTTATAAAGATCAGTCAAAAACCTTCAGATAATCGTCTAAGACGAAAACTCTATTACGTTTATTTCCGGTAACTTCTACCAAAATACCATCCGCACATAAAATCTTTACCATTTTATTAATTGTCTGCACCGCCAGCCCTGTTAATTTACTTAACTGTTCACTGGTAGCAACAGGTTGGCAATACATCACATGTAATATATGTTGTAAACTCGCAGCATTATTTTTTTTGTTAATTAGATATAGATTGTACTTATTAACTTGTTCTACTGCATTCTTAAATTTCATCTTAGCGGCCTTTGCAGTTTCAATAGATGCATGCAAGAAAAATTTAATCCAACCCAGCATATCTCCATTTTCTCTGACATTCTGCAACCTATCATAATATTCTACACGATTTCGCTCAAAATAATCACTGATATAGAAACAGGGTTTTTGCAGTTCTTGTTTAGAAAGTAAATATAATGGTACCATAAGACGCCCTATACGGCCATTACCATCTAAAAATGGATGAATAGTTTCAAATTGATAATGAATCATAGCAATTTTTATCAACTCCGGCATTGCTTCAACTTCGTTCATAAATTTATCCAGATCAGCAATCAAAGCATCTAAATCAGCCATGGACGGAGGAACATATCTAGCATTAGACGGCATACTGCCGCCTATAAAATTTTGTGAATGCCGAAATTCGCCCGGAGTTTTATGTTTACCCCGCACTCCCTGAAGTAAAATGGCATGCATCTCTCGTAATAACCGACTGGTGAAAGGAAAATCATCCTGCAATATTCTCCCAATACCGTAATTCATCGCTTCGATATAATTATTGACTTCCTGTACATCATTACGTTTTTCTAAAGGGATATTTTCTTTCTCCATCATATCCTCTTCAAGTGTTGTATTAGTCCCCTCAATCCTATTAGATTTATTGGCTTCCGCCCTTATATGCATCCTAATATAGATATCAATATCCGGAATGAGCTCAGAATATGTATTCAAGCCACCAAGTTCTTTGTTAGCTTCAGCAAGCAGAAAATTTAGCTCTGCGTCTTCCCAGAGCCATTTTTGATTAATAAAAGCAGGACAAAAAGATTTAAAATCCCCCTGATTTCTGTATATACCCTGTTGAAATTTTTCCAAACGATTTATCATCGCACTCAACTCCTAAAATCTTATGTTACTACGAGCATAATTATATCATAAATTTAAATGAAAAGTTATCCAGCTCACTTTTCCGTCTGTTTTCGCCAAATTTACAGCATTGTCACACAAAAGCGATTATAATAATAGTAGAAGGAGTGTGACAGCTATGCAAAATATCAACGCTTTCGACCATGCGGAAACTATTTTAAAGGTTTTGGCGAAGGGTGCTTTTCTTACTACTGCCGCAGGCGGCAGACACAATACGATGACGATTGGCTGGGGAGCGCTGGGCAATATTTGGGGCAAACCTGTTTTTACCGTAATGGTACGTCACTCACGCTATACGCACGAGCTGATCGAAGCCCATAACGAATTTACCGTCAGTTTTCCGCTGACAGCCGCTTTCAGTAAGGCACTGGGACTATGCGGCAGCAAATCAGGACGTGACATGGATAAATTCGCCGCGGCAGAAATCACCCCTGCCGAAGGGCAGACCGTTAAAGTGCCCGTCATCAAAGGCGCCGGGCTGCATCTGGAATGCTGCATCGTGGAAAAACGCGAAATGGCACCGGAAAATTTTGATAAGGCCCTGGCCGACAGATGGTATGCCGATAAGGATTGGCACACCTACTACACCGGCGAGATCACAGCCGCTTATCTGGACAAATAAAAATTTTAGCTTCATAAACGCCAAACGACTGCATAATAAAAATTATGCAGTCGTTTGTTTTTCTATTATATTTTTAAAAAAGCTTCTGTTCCCTTGTCTCTGTCCCCGATACTTCAGCTGCACCGCTTAGCAAGCGCAAAAATTCGGCTTCGTCGATAACAGTCACACCCAGCTGTTCCGCCTTCGTCAGCTTACTGCCTGCTTCGGCACCGGCGACGACATAGTCCGTTTTTTTACTGACGCTGCCGCTGACCTTAGCGCCCACGTCCTGCGCCATAGTCTGCGCTTCAGCACGTCCCAAAGTCGGCATCGTACCTGTAAAGACCATAGTTTTGCCATAAAAGGGATGTTCTTCGCTGACAGCCTGAACCTGCATTTCCATATTCAGACCCAGCTCTTTCAGACGGGTGAGCAAGTCGCGGTTCGACGGCGACGCCAAATAAGTAACGACGCTTTCAGCTATCTTCGGTCCAATATCGTCGATAGCGGCGATCTGCTCTGCATCGGCAGCCAGCAAATTCTCGACCGTACCGAAATGCACTGCCAGCAGCCTAGCCACCTTGGCCCCGACGTGACGGATGCCCAGGCCGAAAAGCAGCCGGTCGAAGCTCTGCTCCTTGCTGGCGGCAATAGCTTTCACTAAATTTTCCGCCGATTTTTCACCCATTCTATCCAGCACTACCAGCTGTTCTTTAGTCAGCAGATACAGGTCGCTGACGTCGCGGATCAGTTCCGCCTCCAGCAGCTGATTGATCACCGCCGGTCCGCAGCCTTCGATATCCATTGCTCCTTTAGAAGCAAAATGGATCAGCCCTTCGCGTCCCAAAGCCGGGCAATGCGGATTAGTGCAGCGCAAAGCTGCCTCACCGTCTTTACGTTCAACAGCCCAGCCGCACTCCGGACATTCCTGCGGCATCGCATAAGGCTTCGTATCTTCCGGCCGTTTGCCCAGCACGACATGCAGCACCTCAGGGATGATCTCACCGGCTTTATTGATGACCACCGTATCGCCGATCCTGATATCCTTCGCTTTAATAAAATCTTCATTGTGCAGCGTGGCCCTGCTTACCGTACTGCCCGACAGCCTTACCGGCGTCAGTACCGCCGTCGGCGTCAGCACGCCTGTGCGCCCAACCTGGATCACGATATCCTCCAGCCTGGTTTCAGCCTGCTCAGGCGGAAATTTAAAAGCGATCGCCCAGCGTGGATCCTTGCCTGTCGCACCTAAAATATCCTGCTGATAAACAGCGTTGACTTTAAGTACTGCGCCGTCAGTATCATAAGCCAGACTTTTACGCCGGGAGTCAAAGTCCCTGATATATTCTATCGCCGCATCGATACTTTTTACGATACGGTAATTTTCGCTGACCTTAAAGCCATAATCAGCCAGCATCGCCAAAGAATCGGCATGCTTGTCCCTGGCTCCTTCGCCTACGGCATAAGCAAAAAAGCTTAACGACCGCTGCGCCGTTACGTTAGGGTCCAGCTGACGCAGACTGCCGGCAGCCGCATTACGCGGATTGGCAAATTCGCTCTCGCCGGCCTCCAGGCGCTGTTCGTTCAGCTGCATAAAAGCATGCCTTGGCATATAGATTTCACCGCGCACATCTAAAAGCTCTGGCGGCGCGGCGCCGTTTTTCATATTCAGCACCAAAGGGATCGACCGGATCGTGCGTACATTGGCTGTTACATTTTCGCCGGTCACACCGTCACCGCGCGTTGCCGCCCTTACCAACCGTCCATTTTCATAAATCAGGCTGCAGGCCAGTCCGTCGATTTTCGGCTCCATAACATATTCTACAGCGCTGCCTTCCGGCAGACCGCTGCGCACACGCTGATCAAAAGCTACCAGCTCTGCATCCGAAAAAGCATTGCCCAGACTCAAAAGCGGCGTCAGATGTCTGACCTCGGTAAATTCGGGATTCACCTTCCCGCCTACACGGCGCGTCGGCGAATCGGCAGGCACATCGTCAGGCCAGGCCGCTTCCAGCTCACGCAGGCGCACCAGCATCCGGTCATATTCTGCGTCGGTGATCTCAGGTGCATCCAGCACATAATATAAAAATTCGTGATGGCGGATCTCTGCCCGCAAATGTTCGGCCTCGTTTTTAGCCTGTGCGCGTTCCAGTTCCATGACTGCCTCCTTTATTATGCTGCCCTTCGGCGGCTTCTGTTTTTCAGGCTTTAGTCTCATTGTTTCAAAAATCAGAGTGTCAAATTTAATTTTACTATTCTATATATGGTACGGCACTTTGCCACCCAAACACTATTTAATTACACCTTCTTCAAGACCGCGTACTTGGTCAGCAGACTGCGGATACCGGCGCCGGCAAAAGCGATCTTCACTTCCTGCCCATCCTGTGACGAAGCCACGCTGACAACTGTGCCCACGCCCCATTTAGCATGGCTCACCTTGTCCCCGGCCTTAAACGCACCGCCGGTCGTGCCGCCTGCCGCACTGCCGCTCTGTTTGGGAATAAAGCTCTCCTGCCCTCCCAAAAACCAGTTCGTATCACGGCTGCGTTTCTGCGGCTTTGCTTCCACCATATTGATCGTCCTGCGCTCTAAAGCCGGACGTTTAAAGACCGTCACCAGATTGCGCGGCACTTCCTGCAAAAAGCGTGACGGCGGATAGGACACCGTATGTCCATAAATAGTCCGCATTTTCGCATTGCTCAAAAACAGCTGCTTTTCGGCACGGGTAATGCCCACATAACACAAACGGCGTTCTTCTTCCACTTCTTCCTCATTCATCAGGGTCCGCGCATGCGGGAAAATGCCTTCCTCCATGCCAGCCAAAAAGACGATCGGGAATTCCAGTCCCTTGGAGGAATGCAGTGTCATCAGCGTAATAGCGTCCTCACCCAGCTCGGCGTCGTCGATATCAGACACCAGCGCCACATGGCCGAGGAAGTTTTCCAAATTGTTCTCTTCTGCGGTTTTAGCAAATTCCTGCCCGACGGACATCAATTCCATCAGGTTGTCGATGCGGCTTTGCGCCTGCGCCGTATGCTCATTCCGCAGTTCTTCCATATAACCGGTCTTGTTCAGCACCTGCTCGATCAGCTCTTCCACCGGCAGGTTATCGGCCTGATTCATCAAATCAAAGATAATGGCAGCCAGTTCATCCAGCTTGCTGACAAAACGGATGCTCAACCCTTCGACCTGAGCGGCGTTGGATACCACATCAAACAGGGACATACCGTTTTCAGCGGCATGGGCCTGCAGTTTGGCCAAAGTCGCATCGCCGATACCACGGCGCGGCACATTGATGATCCGCAGCAGACTCAGCGAATCCGCCGGATTGAAAATCACCCGCAGATAAGCAATAATGTCCTTGATCTCTTTCCGCTCGTAGAATTTGAGCCCGCCGACCATATTATAAGTAATACCGCTCTTAATGAGCATTTCCTCAAAAATACGCGACTGCGTATTCGTACGGTATAATACTGCCATCTCGCCCAGCTTCATACTTTGCTGCGCCTGCAGCTCCTGCAGCTTTTCGATCACAAAACGGGCTTCGTCGCGTTCGTCGATAGCCTGAAAATAGGTGATCGCCACGCCATTAGCGTTATCCGTCCACAGATTTTTGGGCTTCCGGCCGGTATTATTTTCAATGACCGCGTTGGCAGCGTCCAAAATGACCTGCGTACTGCGGTAATTCTGTTCCAGCTTGATCAGCCTGGCTTCGGGATAATCCTTTTCAAAATCCAGGATATTCTGGATATCGGCACCGCGCCAGCCGTAAATACTCTGGTCAGCATCGCCTACGACGCAGATATTGCGGTGGCGGGCTGCCAACAGCTTCGTTAAAAGATATTGGGCATGGTTGGTATCCTGATACTCGTCCACCAGCAGGTAATCAAAACGCTCCTGGTATTTGGCGCGCACTTCTTCGCTTTCCTGCAGCAGGCGGATCGACAACACCAAAAGATCGTCAAAATCCACCGCGTTGTTGACCAGCAGTTTATTTTGGTAACGTTCATAGATCTCGGCTACCTTCTGGTTATAAAAATCACCTGAGGCTTTGCGGAAATCAGCTACGCTCTGCAGCTGGTTTTTGGCATTAGAGATCTTCGACGCGATCCCCGACGGCTGAAAACGCTTTTCATCTAAATTCAGTTCTTTTAAAATCTGTTTGATCAGGTTCTGGCTGTCACTGCTGTCATAGATAGCAAAATTACTGCCGTACCCGCCTAATTTAGTTATTTCCATCCGCAGAAAACGGGCGCAGAAAGCATGGAAGGTAAACAGCCAGACGTCCTTCGCCGCCGCACCTGCCATTCTATCGACGCGCTCGCGCATTTCGGCGGCCGCTTTATTGGTAAATGTAATTGCTAAAATACGGTAAGGACGCACGCCCTGTTGCAGCAGATGCGCGATCCGGCATGTCAAAACCTTGGTCTTGCCGCTGCCGGCACCCGCCATGATCAGCATGGGTCCGTTAGTTGTCTGTACTGCTTCGGCCTGCTCTGGATTAAGGCCTGCTAAGGTCTCTGTCATTGGTTCCTCCGTTTATTCGGCACTGCCTGTGCCGCATCTTTTTATTTTATCGTAACTTTATTATTATTCGCTTCTGATTTACTTTTTCCTGCTATTTTTTCAGCCGTCACCAAGAAAATAAATGAGCACTGAGATCAAATCCAGTGCTCCCGTTTATCCCTCCTGGGCCAGCCTGCCAACTATTTCCGTATCGGCAGGGCAGAACTGATACTGCAGTAATGCCACCGGACGCACCCATAAAATTTCCTGGTGTACGCTTTTACAAGGCACGCCGCTGTTTATTTTGGCTTCAAAAAATGTAAACGCTATTTTATTATCCGGATATTCGTAGCTGCTTTTCTCCCGCAGGGCCACAATCTCTATTTCAACGCCCAGTTCCTCCCGACATTCGCGCACTAAACACTCTGCAGCAGTTTCGTCCGCTTCCTGCTTACCGCCGGGAAATTCCCACAAAAATGCACAGCTGCCGCCCGCGCCGCGCTGACAGATCAGTATTTCACCTGCTGTATTCCTGATAATCGCCGCTGATACCAAAATCATAACCTTTACCCCGATCATTATTGTTATAACAGCATTTTATCACAAAACAGGTTCTTCTTTCATAAAAAATACTCCGCTGCAGCGGAGTATTTTTTGACTGCGAATATTTAGTTAGAATTCCCAACGGGCGCCGATATTCCACTGCCAGTCTTTTTTAAAGTCGCTGCCGGCGGTACGTTCCACATCAAAATAGAGATGGTTGTTGTGACCAGTCCTGATCGCAGCGCCGATACCGTATTCAACCCATGTATCGTCAAAATCGGCTGACTGGTACAGGCTGTCGCCATTGGCCGCCGTCATCTTCACATCGTAACCGCCGCCGAATTCGTGCAGTAGATCAGCTTTGATATAGATATTGGTTTTGGCATCGATATCCCTGCCCAGCTGGAAGCCTACCCGCCCCAGCACGCTTTTAATATGGCTTTGCTCTACCTCGACCCTGTTACTGGTAAAATAACTGCCGCCATCCATATAGCCCAGCGTCAGCTGCGCCTGCGGCTCGATATACCAGCCGCGCTGCAAAGCGTTTTTCCGCCCATATTCGGCGCTGAAAGCAAGTCCCTTGTTATCGTAATCGCCGCTGATTTTTTTCCCTTCTGTATCCAGAACGCTAAAATCATTATCCATATCGGAGTATTTGAGCACCAAGTCCAAATAATGTCCCTTTTTGTTGATTTGCGTACCATATAATCCGATGGCTTTATTATGGTTAGAGCCACTGCCACCAGCATAACTGCTGCTGCCGTCGCCATAGCTGAAGGCCACGCCGCCATAGCGGGTATAATCATCAGTTTGCCGCAGCACCTTGTCGTAGCCCAGCTCATAGGTAGTATATTTATTCTCGAAGCTGAATCTGCCGTCCCGGCTGATCTTAGTGCCTTTGAGGCGCAGCCAGACTCCGTTCTCACCATCACCGCTCTGGCGCAGGTCGCCCAGCCGCTGCAGCAGCTGATCGTTGTCAGTGCGCCAGGTATGGTAGTTAAGCGCTGCAGCGCCCATAATAGTTTTTACAGTCGTCGTTGTTTTATCGCCGGGATCAACGCTGATGATCTTATCTAAATACCAGTCAGTGTCGTAGCCTGCTGTTTCGCTGGCTTTGCTGCCCAACTCATAATGCTTGTAAAACAGGCTGCCCTCGCGGTCTTTAGCCGTAAAATCAGCCGTGCCGGTAACACTGCCCAATACCAGTCCATGCCCTTCTGTACTGCCAGCGGACGGCTCATAAGCGTCCTTCTGGTAAATATCCAATACATGGCTGCCGCTGCTGGCATCAGTAATGGCCAGTTTATCGCTTTCCAGACTGCGTACATCCACATCCAGCTTAAACAAACCGCCGCTTCCGTGAAGTTCCTGTGCCGTTAGGGTATGGTAACCGCCGCTGTGTGTCAAATGCACAGCCGCTCCGTTATTTAATGTCAGCTGTTGCAGGCTACTGTCGCCACTCAGCTTCCAAACTGCGTTATCCATCTCCAGATTTATAACGCCTGCGCCCTGCTCATTGACTTTGCCGGTCAGACTGCTGCCTTCAGCAAATGCCAGTGCAAAAGTACCGCTTACTGTCCCGTCATGCAGTACGTCGCCGACCAGATGACTGCTGCCATCGACATTCACAGTAGCCGTACCTGCAGCTCGCAGCAGCACTCCATCAGCCGCTGCCTGCGAAGCAACATTTTTCAGTTCCAGCTTGCTGTTATTACCCAGTTCAATGCCTGCTCCGGCACTGATGTCCGCCACGTTCAGGTTCCAACTGTCAATAGTAGTTTCCGTACCGCTTCCCAGCTTGATGCCTACAGCATCAGTGCCGCTGACCTGTACGCTTCCGGGACCATCTAAAGCGGCTTTTATACCGCTGGTTTTGATATCGATACCGATAGCGTTGGCGCCATTCACTGTCATCAGCCCGCTCATGGTCAAAGCAGCATCGTTTTTACGCAGCAGGACCCCTGTGCTGCCGGTACCTTCAATAGAAGAAGCACCAACGATGGTCACACTGCTGTTACTTGCATCCACGCCAATGCTGTCAGCTGCAGCACTGCCGGTCACAATGCCGCCTGCCTGCACTTTCGAACCGCCAAGCACCTGGATACCCAGCGACCCCGCACCTGTAACTTCTACGTTACCTGCAACGCCGATATCCGAGCCGGCATCACCATAAATACCATAAACGCCCGTCCCCGAAACAGCCACCTTGCCGCCGATAACGGCTTCCAATGGCATATAAGCCGAAAAGATACCCACGGACTGGGTACTGCTGTTAGTACTTGAAACTACCAGATCGTCAGTAATATTCACCTTTAAGGCAGTATTCTTCATAGTACCCGTATAAATTCCATAGCTGTCGTCACCGCTGACGATAAAGCTGCCGCCCACATTTATTTCAATGCCGCTGCCGCTCACGTTCCAACGGTCAACATTGATGCCAATAGCTTCAGTGCCGCTGACTTCGATATTTTTACCAACAGTTACCGAACTGCCGTCACGCAGTTCTACGCCTTTAGCACCTTCGCCGCTGGCCTTCAGATTACCATCTACTGTTACCTGCGCATCGTTTTGCACGATAATGCCCAGCGAGCTTTTACCGTTCGCTGTAACATCGCCTGCCACATAAGCGCTCACACCGTCACCGTTCGTGTCGATGCCCTTGGACGATTCACCACCGGCAACGACCGACTTGCCCACTTTGATCTGTTTATTTGTACCGCTGCCACCCATCCTGACTCCGGAGGTCAGTTTGCCGGAAGCGACGATATTGCCTGCCACCTCTACATAGGAATCGTTACCGGCTCCAACGGAAATACCATAAGACAGTGTGCCATTATTATCATAGGACGAAATCACATCGCCGCCTACATAGATTTTACTGGTCCCGCCGGTGGTGATGCCGGTAGCATTGCGGTTAGAAGCAGTCACATTGCCGTCCACTTTGATGTTGGCATTTTTGCCGCTGACATAGATCCCGATCGTATTGATACCGCTGGCAGAAATATTGCCGCCTACCTGGATATCGGGCGTTGACGAAATGCTGCTGCCATAACCGCCATCGATGTAAATTCCGCGTACCCGTTCGGCACCGGCATCTGATTCGACAACGATATCTGTCCCAACCCTGACCTGGACGCCGCTGTCACCGTAAACGCCATAAGAATTGTTATACTGGCTGTTGGCACCATGCACATAGATATCCTTGCCGATAGCAACCTCAGTATCATCGACGGCGCGGATACCGGTGGCGTTATTACCAATGGACTCTACGCCGTTTGTCACCGTCAGTGTCTCACCACTGTAAACGATTTCTGCCGTACTGCCAGCAGTGGCAGTAACACTGTCTACTGTTCTTGCTGCGGCCCCCAGCGGTAAGGTCAGCGTCCCCAACGCCGCCATCCCGCATAAAAGAGCCAGTTCTTTGCCTGTCACCTTCAATCTTTTCATTTTGTTCCCTCCTTGCTTATAAAACCAACCCTCAATAACTGGGAAAATCTGCAAGTGATGACTGCCCACGACACATTTTGTAACGGCAGGGATCGCTATACTACAGATTTTGCCTCTGTTCACTTAAAGTTTATCCTGACTAAAACGTCCTTTTATAAAGTATCAGGAATATTTCAGTCTACCACTTTTTTCAATTCTTAATATTTATTTGTATTTATATTTATTATCTTTTTGTGATTAAAAGATAATCGATATTTTTTGTCACGTCAATATTTGCAGCATTTTAAACAACTGCTTTGTCAGCTATATATTTACCCCTAAAAAGTAAAACACCACCCAATTTATTGGGTGGTGTTTTACTATAGCAATAACTGTCTTTAATTTTTCAAAATACATCAGCTAAATTTTTACATATCGGCATTCAGGGCCATTACCAGCTCCAGACGCGTATCGACGCCTAATTTGCGGTAGATCCCCTGCAAAGCCTTTTTCACTGTTATCTCGGCAATAAACATTTCCGCGGCAATTTCCGCATTAGTCCTGCCCTGCACAACAAAGTTTGCGATCTCGGCCTCCCTGGCAGTCAAAGTTTTGCCGCCCATGATATACGAAGCTTTGTGCTTGATATTTTTTAAATTTTCCTGATATACTGCACCCAGCTCCAATATCTTTGCCAGCAGCTCCGGTTCACCGCTGTTTTGCTGTGCTGCTTTTTTGAGCAGCGGTTCCAGCACGTCAAAATTTTCCACAAAAGGCATCACGATCCCGTCTGCAGCCGCCAGCACCAGTGCCCGGTTCAATTCGCTCAAAGCTTCGTTTTCATGCTGCAGACCGTCCTGTGCCGCAGCACTGTAGACCGCAGCATAAATACTCAGTAAAAAATTATTAAAACTCCGCGCCGCCGCTTCAAATTCACGCAGCTGCCCTAAAAGCGGCAGATAGTCCTTCTGCAGCAGTAAATAGCGTCCATAAACGATATATAAACAGCCCCAGGCTGAATAAAGCAGACCCGATTTCTGAAAATCACCCTTCTGCAGCCAGCTAACGAGCAGTTTGCCCTTGTCCCCCAGCTGCAGATCGATCCAGGCGCGGCTGGCTTCGATAGTTTTGCGGTATAAATGCTCCTGCACTGCCGTCTGCAGAGCATCCAGCCGTCTGCTGATCTCACGGACACGTTTTTTATTACCCAAAGCTATACTGATACGCAGAGCAATAAATTCAGCACACAGCTCTACGCTGACCTGTTCGTTGCGCCGTGAAACATTCAGTGCTTCCGTTGCCAAAATAAACGCTTTTTCCCAATAACCGCGCTGAAAATACGCTTCCGATGCCAGTACATATTCAGAACCGGCGCCGTGATTCTGCACCAGACGGTAATAATATGCCATAGCCTGCGGAAAAACATCCAGGGTTTTCTGCAGCGTACCGGCCTGACGGTAAAACATAAACAAAATAGAATTGGCACCGCCGCCCCAGATAGTCTGCGGCGAGAAAAAGCGTACCGGCTGCCGCAGCAGCTGCAGCGACTTTTTAAAATAAGCCGCCATGGCTTCCACATCATTATACTGGGTCTCACCCAGCAAAAACTCCAGCTCGCCCAGACACTGCTCCCGTTCCTGTCTGTCCTCCAGCTGCCCAATATATTTCCGCAGCTTCCTGATTTCCTGCTGCAGCCGTTCGTTTTCCCCGCTCAAAAACAGCCACAGCGCATAAATCAATCCCGCTTTGATATGCTTTTGCCTGATCGTTTCAGGCGCTTCGCCAAAATAAGCCATAATTTTATTTTTATAATTGTTCTCAAAGCTGCAGCCGCGGTCTTTTTCAAAAACGGTCAGCATCTTGTCATAATCGCCGGCTGTATGATAGTAGCAAAAGGCTGTCAGAAAATCGTTCTGCAGCTCATACCACTGACCACTGCGCCGGCACAAACGACGCCGTTCTGTATCCGGCAGTTCTGCTCCCAGACGCTGCAGATAGACTTTGAATGCATTATGGATATGGTATTGTCCTCTCAGCAGCTCATAACTGATAAAGCCATGTCTGAGCGCCAGATTTTCCAGCAGAGCTGGCGCCGCATCATTTTCCGTTATATAAGCAGCCTGGCGGCCACTAAAATCCTCATTTAAAATAGACAGCTCTGTTAAAAGTGTTTTTTCCGCTTCGCTGCAGGAATTATAAGCCACGGCCTGTACCAGCCGCAGCAATTCCTCGCCTGTTTGCGGGCTCTGCCCGTTGTGGTACTGCCGCAGATACAGATATAGGGCGCTGACCCAGCCTTCTGTAGCAGCCAGCAGATTTTCTGCGGCACGACGTTCTAAAACTATCCCGTTTTTACGATAATAAACAATAATATCACTCACTTCAAAAGCAAAATCCTTCGGCTGCAGATACAGACACTCACCTTTCAGGACCAGCTCATCCAAAGTGAAATCCGGCGGCCGCTGTGTCAGCAGCACAAAATGCCAGTTGGGCAGATCAGCTTTCGCCAGCGCCAGCAGCAGCTTATCACAGTCCTCGCTGCCCAGCAGATGATAATTGTTCCAGACGAAAACAACCGTTTTTTTCAATTTCGATGCCTGCAGCACTTCGATAACCCGCTGACGGGTCGCCGCATTACGCGGCAGTTCCTGCCAGGTCAGCGAAGCAGTATCCACACCAGCAGTCTGCAGCGATTTGACAAAGCAACGCCAAAAAGCCGCTTCCGCTCCTGTATAACAGGTATCCCACAGCATATCTACAGAAAGGGAAAGCAGCACTTTTTTCACAGCAGTCGTTTTACCATAACCGAAAGGGGCAGCCGCAACTGTCAGCGGCACTGCCAAAATCTGAGCCAGACGTTCTTCCAAAGCCGGCTTCAAATATATTTTTTTAGGAAAAG
>OMGN01001445.1_pt1 | contig 13169 bp, 6 predicted proteins | sample 1674111 | NCBI WGS metagenome assembly OMGN01 (sample SAMEA103958143, study PRJEB25191) | human gut metagenome | biome: human-associated habitat [ENVO:00009003]; feature: intestine environment [ENVO:2100002]; material: feces | place: Germany | collected 2013/2015
CTTGAGTTCTGCCGAAACGATAAAGTGCCCTTTGTCCTTGTTCGGTCCGACCCAGGGGTATTTCACGAGGTCGCCGCGCAGCTCGAACGTGCCGTTTTGCGCCTGTCCGGAAACGAGGCCGCCCTGCAGCCATTCGCGAACGTTTTCTGAGACCGCCAGCGGCATATAGAGCCAGGCGCGGTTGGCTTGCAGGTGCTCGATGCGGCCCGTGAGATTGATGTGACCGGCCGCCGTGTCGTTTTGCTGCCAGGAACCCTGCGCGGACACAGACAGGTCTTCGTTGGAAACGGCCACGTTGTCAAAGGTTATCGCAACCTTTTCGTTGTCAGTCTCGGAAGCTTGGGAAAGTTGCCAGCTCACGGCGCCCGTGAGTGAATCAAGAGGCAGGCGGGGATTTTCAAAGACGCCGGGAATTGACACGGCGCCTTTTTGGGTGGCGAAAGTCACGCGCCCGCGTTTGGCGGCGACTTCCAGAGAACCGGAAAGGTTCTCAACGCCGGAGAAGAAAATCTTTTCGTTTTCGGGCGAGTTATGGGCAACCGTCAGGCCGGAGAAATCGGTCTTGATGCGCCAGTCCTGTGTCTTGCCGGGAGAGCCCAGCCAGGAAACCTCGAAGTTGGAGATGGTGCCGGAGGCTTCATGCTGGTGAATCAGATCGGCTGCCGACTTAGGGAAGGGCACGGACGGAAGGAGTTTTTTGAGCGTTTCAACGTCAAGCCGTGCGATGCTGAAGCCGGAGCGATGCGTTTCGGCGTCCGGTGTTGCAGCCGTGTGCACGACGGTCTGCAAAAGCAGGTCGTGAGCTTCGGTGCCATCGCTCAATTCGAAATCGAGATTTTCAGCTTTGGCGTGCAGTTCGCCTTCGGTAAAGGTTTCCGTCAGACGCGTCGACAGCGTCTTTACCTGCAGCGGTTCGGAATCGGGCGAGAAAGTGAGCAACACGTCCGACAGGCCGAGGTAACTGGTCAGTTCACTCGGAGTTCCGTCCTGGAATTTGATCCAGGTCCGCGTGCTGCCGCGTCCCGACTTCAAAAGTTTGCGGGCGTCCGGAATGGGACGCGTCAGGCGGGCGACGTCAAGATTGTCGGCGCCGAGATAAAGTTCGCCCGACCATGTCTTCCAGCTGCGGTCACCGAAAAGCGGAGCGGTGAACCGCGTGCGGATGTCGATGCGGTTTTCATGCCGCCCTGCGAGTTCGCCCTGAATGCCCGCTCGATAGTCGCTCACGTTCTTTTCAAACGTAAAGTTGATGTTTTCGATCGTGGTCGTGCGGGCGCGAGGCTTGGCAATCAGATCCTGAAAGCGAAGCTTGCAGGACGTAACGTCAATGCGGCCCTGGCGCAGGAGCCAGTCTGTGACGGCCGAACCGCTTTGCGCGTCGCGTCGGGCCGTATCGTTGAAATTGATGATAAAGCCCGCAATGTCAAAGACGCCGTGATCAACGCGTCGAACGGTGATTTCGGCGTTGGGAACTTCAAGCTTTCTGAAAAGGGGCTGTCCGAAGACGGAGCGCCAGTAAAAACTTGCCTCAACCTGCGGCAAATGCAGGATGTTGGCATCGCGTGAACGTGGGTCGGGACGTTGAATCACGACATCGCGCAGGGAAAGCTGCGGCCAGAACGTATCCCACCGCGGCGAGACACGCCCGATGCTGACTTCGGCGTGCAGCGACTCGCTCAGAAAATGCGCGATGTCGTCCTTGTACTTATCGACCTGAGGCAGCAGAACCCAGCGCGTTGTGAGCACAAGAGCACAAAAGAGGAAGTAGAAGAGAACGACGCCCCAAAAGAAAGAGATCCACGCCGCGCGTACTTTGGGGTGGCGCAGGTAGGCTCTGAATCTGACCGGGAGTATGGAAAACGTCGAACTCATGCCGCAGGAATTGCGAAGATCACGGACCTAGGAGGAAAAAACGACTCAGCGCGATTGCTCACACAGCTAAAATGAGCCGAATAGGCAAGCGCCGAAAACCGGTCGAGCTGTCACGCAAATGAAACGAAAAATTCACACAAGGCAATATAGCAAAGCTCGTTGCGGACAACTCGGGCGATTTTGTATCTCGCCGCAAATTGGTCTCGATTTGAAACAACTTTTTTTACGCAGTTTTTATGTCATGGGCGAACTGAATTCAACCAAGCCGCGTTTGACTCCGCAGGAAGTTCCTCAATTTTCACAATATGCCGCGCGCTCGCTCAATGCCATGGCGCTGCAGAGCGGGACCACCGTTCAGGATTTAATCGAGCGGTTTCAGAAGGAACCTGTGACGCGCGAGGCGATGCGAAGCCGTCTCGAAAAAATCGACGATCCGGAAATGCTCGACATGGTCATGCGTCAGTTGCGCCGGGAAGTGATGACGACGCTGATCGTTCGTGACCTGACCGCTCATGCCGATTTTCATGAAGTCGTGAGCACGGTGACGGCGTTGGCCGAAGAAACCGTTTCGGCGGCCGTGCGGGTGCACTCCCGAAAGCTTGCGCAGCGCTTCGGCGTGCCGGTGGGGGTCTCGGGTGAACCGCAGGATCTGCTTGTCGTCGGCATGGGCAAACTCGGCGGGGAGGAACTTAACGTCAGCTCCGACATTGATCTGGTCTTCGTCTACGACGAAGGCGGCGAAACGCAGGCAATCGGAGAGTTCGCTTCGGCACGCCGTCAGGTGACGAACCACGAGTTCTTTGACCGTCTGGCACGACGTGTGATTGCTTCTATTAACGAAATCGACGGTACCGGTTTTGTGTTTCGCGTCGACATGCGTCTGCGTCCCTTCGGCGACAGCGGTCCTTTGGTGATTTCCTCGGCAATGCTCGAAGAGTATCTCTACAGCGAAGGTCGCGACTGGGAGCGCTTTGCCTGGCTCAAAGGACGCGTTGTCAACCGCAGCGTTTTTGCGGGTGAAGAGAACTTTGCGCAGGCCGTTCGCAACCTCAATTCTCTGGTGCGGCCGTTCGTGTTTCGCAAGTACGTTGACTTCGGAGCCATCAGTGCTCTTGCGAAGATTCATGAGATGATCCGTGCGGAAACGGCCCGCAAGGAAGCCGTCAAGGACCGCGGCACCAACATTAAGCTCGGAAGCGGCGGCATTCGGGAAATCGAATTCATTTGCCAGACTTTCCAAATCATCCGCGGAGGCCGCGAAGCTGAACTTCGAGGCAAGACCACGGGTCCCATGCTTGCTGCCTGTGCCGCAAGCGGCTGCATTGATGAGCAGACGGCCGAACGGCTCAATCGCAACTATGTGTTCTTGCGCAATCTTGAACATTGCCTGCAGTATGTCGATGACAAGCAGACGCAGGTCTTGCCTAAGGATGATGCAGAGCGCGCACGCGTTGCCAAGATGATGGGAATGACGCTTGCCGAGCTCGATGCCGAAGTCGCCGAGATCAGAGCGTTTGTGACGACGACCTTTGACGGTGTTTTCCATACCAAGGCGCCCACCGATCGCGTGAGCAACTGGCCTGTCGGGTGGTCGACGGGCGATCCGGCTCTTGAAAGTGAACTCACCGATGCGCTTGCCGACATCGGCTTTATTGAGGCCAACAAGCTCGCCGGCCGCATTCTCAAGATGATGCGTTCGCGCTATTTGAACGCGCGTACGCAACAGACGCGCGAACAGTTGGCGCGTTTTGTGCCCAAGGTTGCTCAAAAGGCGGCCGGTTGGGCGCAGCTGCGCGAAAGCTGCATTTCGGCCGATGAGGTGATGGAGCGCTACCTGACCATCTTGGAGATGGTGCTCGGGCGCTCAACCTATATCGCGCTGCTCAACCAGTATCCTGACGCGGCCGAACGTGTCGGACGGATGCTTGCCGTGTCCCGCTGGGCGGCCGACTACATCGCCGCGCATCCTTTGGTACTCGACGAACTGGTCGATGCGCGCAATCGAGTGATCGACGATTACACACCGGTGGATCGCAGTCGGTGGTTGGAAGAATTGCGTGCGCAAATGCGCTCGGCAGACGGCGATCGGGAGCGTCAGCTCAATCATCTGCGCGACGCTCACCACAGTGCGCTGTTTCAGCTGCTCACAGCCGATCTGGAAGGCCGTCTTACGGTGGAGCGCCTCGCAGACCATCTTTCGGCGCTGGCCGATGCCGTGCTTGCGGTGGTGATTGAGCTTGCCTGGGACTCCATTGCGACGCGGCACCGCGAGTATCCCAAGTTTGCCGTGATCGGCTACGGCAAGTTGGGCGGCAAGGAGCTCGGCTACGCGTCCGACCTCGACTTGATTTTCCTATACGACGACGATGCGCCGGAGTCGGAGAGCAACTACGTGAAGCTCGTCAAGCGCATGCTGAGCTGGCTCACGCTGCAGACGAGTTCGGGGATTCTGTTTGATGTTGACATGCGCCTTCGTCCCAACGGACAGGACGGGCTGATTGCTTCCAACATCGAAATGTTCCGCAAGTATCAGCGCAACGCCGACGGACACGGAGCCTGGCCTTGGGAGCATCAGGCGCTCACGCGCGCCCGTTTCTGTGCGGGCGATCCGCAGGTGGGGCAGCAGTTTGAGGACGAACGCCGCTACATCCTCACGCTTGAGCGCGATGCCGCACAGGTGGCAAAGGACGTCATCGAGATGCGCGGCAAAATGCTCGACGGGCATCCGAACCGCACCGATCTCTTTGACGTGAAGCACGACCGCGGAGGCATGGTGGACCTGGAATTCATCGTGCAGTACCTGGTGCTTGCCAAGAGTTCCGTTTTCCCGGAACTCGTCAACAACTTCGGTACGATTCATCTCACGGAAATGGCCGCGCGACTGGGACTGCTCGATGAAGCAACGGCGGAGCAAGCCGTCAAGGCTTATCGTCACTACCGCAACATCCAACGCGAAATCCGTCTTGCCCACGGCGAAGACGTCCGCTGCCGTGTGGATCCGGAAAGTGTGGCCGATGAACGCCGAGCGGTTCTTAAGCTCTGGCAGGACGTGTTCGGAACCGACGCTCCGCAGCCTTGATCAAGCAAAACAGCGGCATCCCGGGAGGTTGCCGCCGTTTTTTTCGAACGCTCAGACAATGCCGCTGTGACGCAGCAGCGGTTCGATTGACGGATCGCGTCCGCGGAAAGCACGGAAGTTTTCGATTGCGTCGCGCGAAGAGCCGCGGCTTAACACCTCTTCGACCCAGCGCTTGCCTGTGGCCGGATTAAAGAGCCCTTCCTCCTCAAACGCACTGAAGGCGTCGGCTGAGAGTACTTCGGCCCACTTGTAGCTGTAGTAGCCTGCACTGTAGCCGCCCGCAAAGATGTGGGCAAAGCTCTGTGCGAAGCGGGAATATTCGGCAGCCGGCACCACGGCGACTTCCTTGCGCACGTTATCCAAAACGGCTTGGAAGTCATCGGCGTGATCCGTGGAGTCATCATCGTGAATGCGCAGATCAAAGAGAGCAAACTCAAGCTGACGCAGGCAGAACATGCCGCTTTGGAAATTCTTGGCCGCCAGCATCTTGTCAAAAAGTTCCTTGGGCAGTACCTCGCCCGTATCAACGTGCGCGGAAAGCGTCTTTAAGGTGTCGTAGTTCCATGCCCAGTTTTCCATGAACTGGCTCGGCATTTCCACGGCATCCCATTCCACGCCGTTAATGCCTGAAAGTTGCGCCTGCGGTACGCGCGAGAGCATGTGATGCAGACCGTGGCCGAATTCGTGAAAGAGCGTCGTGACGTCGTCGTGCGTGAGAAGCGCCGGCTTGTCGCCGACGGGCTGCGAGAAGTTGCATACGAGGTAAGCAACCGGAGTTCTCACTGTCCCGTCGGGTAGCACGCAATAGGTGGTGTCGCTGTCCATCCAGGCGCCGCCGCGTTTGCTGGCGCGAGCGTAGAGGTCGGTGTAAAAACGCGCGATGAGATTGCCGGAAGCGTCTGAAATCCGCCACAGCTTGACGTCGTCGTGCCAAACCGGAGCCGAGTCTTCGCTGATGCGCACGTCAAAGAGCTTTTCGACCAAGCGGAACATGCCGCTGAAGACGGCCGGCAGCGTGAAATAGCGCTTCACTTCGTGATCGCTGTAGGCGTATTTGGCTCGGCGAAGTGACTCGGACACCCAAGCGGCGTCCCACGGATGCACTTCGTTGAGCCCCAGCTTTTCTTTGGCAAACGTTTTGACTTCTTCCCAATCGGCCTCGCCCTTGGCGCGGGCCTTCTGAGCGAGTTCCGTCAAGAACGCCTCAACTGCGGCCGGAGAATCAGCCATCTTGGGAACGAGCGAGACTTCGGCGTAGTTCTTAAATCCCAGCAACAGTGCCTCTTCGCGGCGGTTTTTGAGTAGGGATCGGATAAGTGGCGTGTTGTCGCGCTCAGCCGGGCCGAATTCAGAGGCGCGAGTCGAATAGGCGCGGTGAAGCTTTTCACGCAGTGCGGCGTTGTTGGCGTACTGCATGGCGGGCAAATAACTGGGCATATGCAGCGAGATGCGCCACTTGCCTTCAAGTCCCGCGGCTTTGGCTGAGGCGGCGTACATGTCGACGACATCCGACGGAATGCCATCGAGTTCGGAAACATCCTCTATGTCCAGCGCAAAGGCGTTGGTGGCGTCAAGGAGGTTTTCGCTGAACTTCTGGCTGTCGGCCGCGTCCTGTTGGCCGAGAGCTTTGAGGCGAGCCTTAGGTTCGGGGGCAAGTTCCGCACCCGAAAGACGGAAGTCACGGATTTCACGCTTGATGATGCGCTGACATCCTTCACTCAAGGCTGCAAAGCCTTCCGAGCTCTCAATCGCTTTGTATTTGGCAAAGAGAGCTTCGTTTTGAGAGAGCTCGATATAAAACTGCGTCATGCGCGGCAGGTTGGCGTTATATGCCTCGCGCAACGCTTCACTGTCCATGACGCCCGAGAGGTGGCCCACGGCCGACCAGGCGCGCGAGAGCTTTTCAAGCGCCTGTTCGAGCGGATCGACGACGTCGCTCCAGGTGGCTGGCGTCTCGGGCGCCGTGACCTTGGCAACGGCTTCGTTTGCCTTGGCGAGCAGCTCGTCCAAAGCCGGCGTTATGTGTTCGGTTTTGATGGCGGGCCAGTTTAAAAGAGAGCCCTGATCGATCAAGGGATTGGTCATGACAACTTAAAAAAACTAAAGGAACATCAAGACAAAGAAATGCCGCGGCGCATCTGAGCGGCGAGCACCGTGTTTTGCATCAGCATGGCAATCGTCATGGGACCGACGCCGCCCGGTACGGGGGTGATGCTGCCGGCGATTTCTTTTACTTCAGCAAAATCCACGTCTCCGCAAAGCTTTCCGTTTTCATCGCGGTTCATGCCGACGTCAATCACGACGGCGCCGGACTTGACCATATCGGCCTTGATGAGCTTGGCGCGGCCTACGGCGGCCACCAGAATGTCTGCGTTGCGCGTGACGGCGCACAGATCGGGCGTGCGGCTGTGCGCGACAGTGACGGTGGCGTCGGCAGCCAGAAGCAGCAAGGCCATGGGTTTGCCCACGATGTTGCTGCGTCCGACGATGACGGCGGATTTGCCGCGGGGATTGACGCCCGATTTTTCAATCAAACGCATCACACCGAACGGCGTGCACGGGACAAAGCCCTGTTTGCCGGTGACGAGAGCACCCGCATTGGCCACGTGAAAGCCGTCGACATCTTTGGCAGGGTCAATTGCCGAGATCACGGCGTCGGCATTGATCTGCTTGGGCAGCGGCAGCTGAACCAGGATGCCGTCGACGCTCTCGTCGGCGTTGAGCTCGGCAATCTTTGCCAGAAGCTGCTGCTGCGTCGTTTCGGCAGGCATTCGAAATTCGAGCGAACGGATGCCCGTATCCGCGCAAGCCTTGATTTTGTTGCGCACATAAACCTGGCTGGCGGAATCGTCGCCGACGAGAATCACGGCCAGCGCCGTGGAAACGCCCTTTTCGGCAAGCGCGGCAACCTGTGTTTTCACTTCGGAGCGGATTTCAGCGGCAAGAGCCTTGCCGTCGAGGATTTGTGCTGACATAGACGAAATTTCCTAAAAAAGCGAGCGGTCTTGCGACCGCCCGATGTTGAGATTCGGTTAGCGTTTGCCGGTAAGCTTGTTCCTCTCATCATGAGCGCGGCGGGAAGCATCGGCTTCGGGCAGTACCTCAGCGATCGCCTGAGCGGCTGCGGCGTTGAATTTCAGGCGGAAGTCGGTGACCGGTTGGTTGTTGCGCACGATGCGAACAGGAACCACCTGCATGCGTGACTGGCCTTTGTTGCCGAGCACGATTTCGGCAAAGCCCACGTCAATGCCGTCGTTGTTGATCGGCTGAATGCCGATGTCGGAACTTGGCACGTCGGCGTCTTCGGTGAGTTCAAGAACACGCGTTCCCTGAATGCGGCTTATCTTCCAGGAGCCGCCCTTTTGTGCGCCGTTGGACAGTCGTTCGCAGAACATATTGCTGCGCTGAACCTGTGAAAGAATGAAGCGTCCTTGAGGAGCCGAAGCACGGTTCTTGCCGCGCTCGCGCACGGGATGCTCAAAGGACAGACCGTAGGGCGTTGCTTCCAAATGGCTCACGTAGCTCATGCAGTATGGCGTAGTCTTGGCCGTGTAGCGCGCAATCATGCTTTCGAGATTGCGTGCGCCCGTAAAGGCCGAGCGCGACGGCTGCACGATTTCATCGTCGCCGAGCCAGTAAGTGGCGAGATACGCTACGGAGACCTGCGGGAACTTGGCGTCGGCCGGCACAAACCAGGCGAGCGAATCAGGTTGGTTGTTGCCGTTGCGAAGGAAGTGACGAATGGGTTTGCCTGAGATGTTGTAGGCGCGAAGTTCAACGGCAAGGTTAAAGACCGCCTGACCGGAATTCTGCAGAAGGATGCGACCGTCGGGCAGGCGGGAGGCAACCATTGGTCCTTCGTTGTTGAGCACTCTGGAGTTACGGATGAGCTGCACGGCGCCCTGGCCCCAGGTAAAGCAGCGTTCCCCGGCCTGCGTTACGGTTTCACTGACGGTCCAGCTGCCCGTTTGAGCGGGTTGCAGTTGAAAGAAACTGCGGTGCGTGTCGTAGAAGGCGTAGATGCCTTCCTGCAGGGCTGCAACGGAGTCAACGGGAATTTCCGTGCTGCGGAAGGGCGGACGAATGTTCGATTCGGGGCGCCACGTTGCGTCGGTGAATTCCTTGTAGTTGGCTTTGGGCTGGTAGTCAACAGTATGCGTCGCGCAACCGCTCAACAGGACGGCTGCGGCAAATGCAGCGGAAGTGGCTTTCAGAAAAAGGCGAGACGTCTTCATTTTTCTTCGCGCTCCGTAGCAAGATCAGTTTTAGGGCGACACAACGGCGCCCGGATTGAGTCGGTTGTCGGGGTCGAAAATGCGCTTTAATTTGCGCATCAACTGCAGTTCATCTGCCGGTTTTGTTTGCTCAATAAGGTCGCGTTTCATGCGCCCGACGCCGTGCTCGGCGGCAACCGAGCCGTTAAATCGCGCTACATGTTCGTAGACGATGGCGTTGATTTCCTTTTCAAAGGCAAAACAAAGCCGGGGATCCTGCCCCGGAACGACGCCCATATTGTAGTGGAGATTGCCGTCTCCGAAATGACCGAAAACACTCGGTTCGATCCAGGAAAAACGCTTTGCGAGCGCTGCATTGGTTTGTTCGACGAACTCCGCAAGGCGGCTTCGCGGCACGCTGATGTCGTGCTTGACGTTGCCTCCGGTCTTCTTGTGCGCTTCAGGGACTGCTTCGCGCACTGCCCAAAGCGCCTCGCATTGGATCTCGCTTTGCGAGAGAACGGTGTCGGTGATGATTCCTTGTTCGAGAAGTCCTTCAAGCAGCGACTCGAGAAGGTCGGCACCTTGAGTTTCATCTTGGGTGTCGGAATAGGAAAGTTCGACGAGAACCGACCAGGGCGAGTGTGTATCGATTTTTTTGATTTTCTCGGGAAAGACCTGCGCAACACGCTGCAGCGGCGTTTGATGAACGATTTCAAAGGCGCTCAGGGCATGACCTGCCTGTTTTTGAAAGGCGCAGAAAAGCGGTTCGATTTTGCGCAGAGAATCCAGCGACAGCCAAAGCACCTTGCGCGAAGCCGGAAGCGGATACAGTTTCAGTACTGCCTTTGTGATGATGCCAAGCGTTCCTTCGCTTCCGATGAAAAGCGACTTTAAGTCGTAGCCGGTGTTGTCCTTGCGCAGGCCTAGCATCAGGTCGAGCACGCGTCCATCGCAAAGAACGACTTCAAGTCCTAGACATAGGTCTCTGGCGTTGCCGTATCGCAGAACATGTACGCCGCCCGCGTTGGTCGCAAGAACGCCTCCCACGGTAGCCGTTCCGTCGCTGGCAAGACTGAGTGCAAAAAGGCGCTTTTGCAGAGCGGCCGTTTCTCTGAGGGCTGCGACCGGAACACCTGCTTGTACGACGACTGAGTCGTTGACGGTGTCGATTTTCTCGATGCGGCGCAGACGGGTTGTCGAGAGCAAAATGGTTCGCGAGACATCCGTGTCGTTCACGACGGGGGTAGCCGCCGCGGCGTTGCCCGTGTTGCCGCCTTGAGCAAACACGAGCGCATTGTGTCGGCAGGCGACGCGCATGATTTCCGAGACTTCTTCGGTTGTGGAGGGGAAGACGGCACACAGCGCGCGGCCCTGCCAGCGGCCGCGATTATCAAGCAAAAGCGGAGCTAGGGCCATCGCGTCGGTGAGAACGCGATCGGAGCCGAGACACGCCTGAAGGTCGGACAGAAGCGAAGCCATGTTTTTTCCGAGAAATCGAAACGAGACATAGTTTACGCGGCGCCGACCGTACGTTTGTCTTGAGAAATACGTACAAACAAAACAGGCGCTCCTTCGAAGAAAGGAGCGCCTGTGAATCAACGTCAGAAGACGGAGATTAGATCGTCAGCAGCGGCACGATGAGCAGAGCCACGATGTTGATGATCTTGATGAGCGGGTTGACGGCGGGGCCGGCGGTGTCCTTGTAGGGGTCGCCGACGGTGTCGCCCGTCACGGCAGCCTTGTGAGATTCGCTGCCCTTGCCGCCGAAGTGACCGTCTTCGATGTACTTCTTGGCGTTATCCCAAGCGCCGCCGCCCGTGGTCATGGAGATGGCTACGAAGATACCGGTGACGATCGTACCCATCAGCACGCCGCCGAGAGCCTTCGGGCCGAGGATGAGGCCGACGAGGATCGGGACGATGACCGGGAGAACGGACGGGATGATCATTTCCTTAATGGCAGCGCCGGTGAGCATGCCGACGGCCTTGGAATAATCGGGCTTGGCCTTGCCTTCCATGATGCCCTTGATTTCCTTGAACTGGCGACGGACTTCAATCACCACGGAGCCGGCAGCGCGGCCGACGGCTTCCATAGCCATTGCGCCGAAGAGGTAGGGAATCAGACCGCCGATGATCAGACCGGCAATCACGTACGGGTCGGAAAGGTCAAACTGGAAGTCAATGTTGAACTGCTGCTTCAGAGCGTGCGTGTAGTCGGCAAAGAGCACCAGAGCGGCCAGACCGGCCGAACCGATGGCGTAGCCCTTGGTGACGGCCTTGGTCGTGTTGCCGACTGCGTCAAGCGGGTCGGTCACGTTGCGGACCTTTTCATCGAGTTCGGACATTTCGGCAATACCGCCGGCGTTGTCCGTGATCGGGCCATAGGCGTCGAGAGCAACGATGATGCCGGCCATAGTCAGCATCGAGGTTGCGGCGATGGCAACACCGTAAAGACCGGCAAGCGAGAAGCTCACGAGAATGGCGATAACCACGGCGAGAACCGGAAGAGCGGTGGCCTTCATGGAGACGGCCAGACCGGCGATGATGTTGGTGCCGTGACCGGTGGTGGAAGCTTCGGCAACCGTCTGCACGGGCTTGTATTCCGTACCGGTGTAGTACTCGGTGATCACGACCATCAAGGCAGTCAGAACGAGGCCGATTAGAGCGGAACCGAACAGGTGCGTGGTCGTCACGCCTTCGGGCAGCATCTTGGGATCGGAGAAGACGAAGTCGCCGACGAACCAGAAGGCAACGGCGGCGATGACGCCGGCGACGATAAGGCCGCGGTACAGAGCCGTCATGATCTTCTTGCCGGGCAGGTACTTCACGAAGAACGTACCGATGATGGAAGCGACGATCGAAACAGCACCCAAGACGAGCGGGTATTCAACCATGCGCATGGTGTCGCCCGTTGCCGAAAGCGCGCCGATCATCATGGTGGCCACGATGGTAACGGCGTAGGTTTCGAACAAGTCGGCAGCCATACCGGCGCAGTCGCCCACGTTGTCGCCCACGTTGTCGGCGATCACGGCGGGGTTGCGGGGGTCGTCTTCGGGAATGCCGGCTTCAACCTTACCCACAAGGTCGGCACCGACGTCGGCGCCCTTGGTGAAGATGCCGCCGCCCAGACGAGCGAAGATGGAAATCAGGCTCGAACCGAAAGCCAGACCGATCAACGGCTTGATCGTGTCGTAGAGGTTGGCGTCGGGAGCAGCCGTGCCGATCAGCACAGCCATGTAGCCGGCCACACCGAGAAGGCCCAGACCGACCACGAGCATGCCCGTGATGGCGCCGCCCTTGAAGGCGACGTTAAGAGCTTCGGCGATGCCCTGGCTGGCTGCCTGAGCGGTGCGAACGTTGGCCTTGACGGAAACGTTCATGCCGATGTAGCCGGCGACGCCGGACAGCACCGCGCCAAGCACGAAGCCCAGCGCCACAAGGCCGGAAAGGGCCCAAGCCAGAAGCACGGCCACGATCACGCCCACAATGGCGATGGTTTTGTACTGACGGTTCAGGTACGCCTGAGCGCCCTCCTGAATAGCTCCGGCAATCTTCTGCATTTCTTCCGTGCCGGTACCGGCGGAGAAGACGCGCTTGGAGGTATCATACGCATAGTAGAGGGCGAACAGCCCGCAAGCCAATACCACGATGAATGAGAACATCTCAGAACCCCGCATATCGCTTTTTAAAAGTGAACAAAGGACGCTCCCCCTCCGCATCGCGCCTTCCGGCGGACGCGGTATGCCGGAAAAACGCGCAATCGAGCCTCCGGCCGAAACCGGGAAGCTCGTATGAGGTACAGCATCTCAAAAACACTGACCATATCAATGGAATCGGAAAATGTTACTCAAAAATAAGAGCACTGGCAAGCAAAAATCAGGGCCGGATACCGCGAAAAACCCTTCCGCCAGCCGCTTTCCGGCCTTCCAACCCTTGCCCGGCCCCCTTTGAGCCCCCTTCCCCATCCGAAACGATACGGCCGTTTTCACAAAAAACGGCATC
>OMGN01001446.1_pt1 | contig 13168 bp, 13 predicted proteins | sample 1674111 | NCBI WGS metagenome assembly OMGN01 (sample SAMEA103958143, study PRJEB25191) | human gut metagenome | biome: human-associated habitat [ENVO:00009003]; feature: intestine environment [ENVO:2100002]; material: feces | place: Germany | collected 2013/2015
GCAGATAGTAGAGATATTGTCTGCGTTATTTTTGTTGTTTAAGTTTATGATTTCATAGTTCTTAACATAATATTGATACGTAAAAACACGTTGACACACGTATTTTTACGTAGTAATATATAAATATGATAAGACAGTAATTGTTCCTTATCACTCCAAGGACTTGAAAAAAGGATTGGAGCAGGCAATACTTAAACAGGCAGGGCTTAGATAGTCCTGTCGCTTGAAAGAGAGGTTATTTGATGAAGAATAGATTATTTTATCCAGCTGTTTTTCATAAAGCAGAAGAAGGCGGTTTCTGGGTTAGCTTTCCAGATTTTCCTGAATGCATGACACAGGGCGATAGCATGGATGAAGCATATGAAATGGCGATAGATGCATTAGGTTTGTCATTGTCCAGTATAGAAGATGAAGGAACTGATATCCCAAAAGCATCAGAATTTGAAACGGTGGATCCTGAAGATGGGATTTTGGTAATTATAGAATTTGATATGGCAGAGTATCGGAGAAAGCACAGATCAAAGGCTGTAAAAAAGACGCTCAGTATTCCAGAATGGTTAAATGAAGCGGCTATTCGAGAGAATCTTAATTTCTCTCAGATTCTTCAAGAAGCGCTTATGATGAAATTAGGAGTAAATGGAAGACAGCGGTAATATGTCTAAAAATTGTTCCTAAGCCCTTTGTGTATTATCAAATCTTTGGATGTTCCACAAGATCAAATGCAGAGTTATGAATCAGATAATCATAAGCAGCTGCAATCTCTTCCGGGGTATATGTGATATCATGCATGATTGCATATTTTACAGAATCTGCGAGCCCAAAGGTATAAAATCGCGCAATTGTCTCGCGACTGAGTATCTGGAGCTTCGCAGGTGATTTCAATGGATATTTGTTTAATAATCTAAGCAATGTATCATAAATAAATTGGAACATCAGATGGTCGAAGGAGTTAGGACCTTCGATCAAATAAAGTCTCTTATAAAATTCTTTGTCTTTAGAAAGACAGGTGAAAAGAAGACGGAGAAGATCGTCTTCCATGTCATTTTCAATCAGTACCCGGATTTTATCTTTGATTTCCTTTTCGAGGATATATTCGAGAATTTCATATTTGTCCTGAAAATGTCTATAAAAAGTCGGACGGATTACATCCGCTCCGTCGGTAATCATCTTAACTGTAATCTTTTCAAAAGGCATCTTCATAATAAGTTCCTTGAAAGAGAGTGTCAGCAGGTCTTTTGTCAGTTCTTTTTTCTCTTCTGTCATTTGTTCAAATCCTTTCTACAATGGAAATATTATACCATAAAAAAGAGAATGTGATTAAAAAAGTTTCTAAGATTGACAGTTCTTTAACATGACTTTTCAAGAACATAGTGTTGAGATTTCTTGATATTTCGGATACATTTCACATGATTTGTAGCCGAAAAAGAACAACAGAAAGAAAATGTTCAAACCACAACACATTCAAAAAAATCTGAATCTTACATGAAAAAAAGGAAAATGCTAAAGTATGGAATAATAGCTTATACTTAAGAAAGGTTCCTTGAAAAGTAAGGAAAAGGTGAAAAAAATGGCAGGATTAAAATTTCAGGCAGAAAGAGCAGCATTTGGTTTGGCAGCAGATAAAGTACTTAAATATATGAACAAGACAGATGATAGAACGAAAGCACTTCTTAAGCTTGTAGATCTTACAGAAAATTTTGCAAAAGATCGTTTCCAGCCAGGGTCTTATGAAGCTGCAAGAAAGATGATTCAGGATCCGGACAACAAATGGGTTCAGTATCTGAACAGACTTTTTGATGAAGTAGATCCGCATGTCCTTAAGACAACAGCATTAAATCTTGGATTTGACGCAATGCTTTATGGAACAAAGTTAATGCACGAGTCACGTGAAAAATATCAGTGTAACATTCCATGGCTGATTCTGATGGACCCAACCAGCGCATGTAATCTGAAATGTACCGGATGCTGGGCAGCAGAGTACGGACATCTTTTGAATCTTTCTTTTGAAGATATGGATCGTGTGATCACACAGGGAAAAGAACTTGGAATTTATCTTTATATGCTGACAGGCGGAGAGCCTCTCGTGAGAAAGAAAGATGTCATCCGTTTGTGCGAGAAACACAACGACTGCGTATTCCACGCATTTACAAACGGAACACTTGTAGATGATGAGTTCTGCCAGGAGATGCAGCGTGTTGGTAATCTGTCATTGTCCATCAGTCTGGAAGGATACGAGGAAGTCAACGACGGACGCCGTGGAAAAGGCGTTTATCAGAAAGTTATGCATGCAATGGATCTTTTGAAAACATACGGCTTGATTTTTGGAACATCAATCTGCTATACACGCGCTAATATTGATACAGTAACATCCGACAAATTCCTTGATATGATTATTGAAAAAGGATGTCGCTATGCATGGTATTTCCACTATATGCCGGTTGGAAATGATGCAGCACTGGATCTGCTTCCAACAAAAGAGCAGAGAGAATACATGTATCACCGCATCCGTGAGATCCGTGGATTGACAGGCGGAAAACAGCTCTTTGCATTCGATTTTCAGAATGATGGAGAGTTTGTAGGAGGATGTATTGCCGGAGGAAGAAATTATTTTCACATTAATGCAAATGGAGATGCAGAGCCATGTGTATTTATCCATTACTCAAGTGCAAACATCAAAGAAGTGAGCGTGCTTGATGCACTGCGCCAGCCACTGTTTATGGCTTATCATAACAATCAGCCATTTAACAACAATCATCTGCGTCCGTGTCCAATGCTCGAAAACCCGGAAAAACTGCAGCAGATGGTACACGAAACCGGCGCAAAATCAACAGACCTACAGTCCCCGGAAAGTGTAGAACATCTCTGCGGAAAATGCGAACATTATGCCAAAGAGTGGAGAACAAAAGCAGACGAACTTTGGGGAAAGAAATAATTTCGGAAACATAATCGTAGTCGATAACGTTTCTTTTTCACTTTACGTTTTGATGGTCGTATTTGTTTTCTGGATTCACTCCGATTGGAACAGAAATTTTTATTTTGAGTTATGTGAGCAAGGACAGTACTACTGTTGCCATAGGCACATGTAAGGCAGGAGCGTTCCGAATACACTTTGTTCAGTATGTTAATAAGAGCCAGAACAGGCACCACACACGGTAACTGTTCTGGCTCTTATGTTACATACTTTCAAAGGGATGAGGTAGAGCGGGCCGGTGCCCATGGTAATAGTAGGGCTGTCCTTGCGTATCATTCTAATGAAAGTATTCGATTTAATTGTATGAATCCAAGTTCAACAAATTCCTCTTACTTCTTCTGTGATTCTACTTCCTGCATTTTCATAGCACGAACTTTCAGAGGAAGTCCGAACAGGTTGATGAATCCGTCAGCGTCATGATGATCATACAGATCTCCTGTTGTGAAGCTTGCAAGGGATTCGCTGTACAGTGAGTATGGAGATGTCTCTCCGGCACGGATGATATTTCCTTTATAGAGACGGAACTTAACTTCTCCTGTTACATACTGCTGTGTAACATCAACAAATGCCTGGATTGCTTCACGAAGTGGTGTATACCATTTTCCTTCGTATACGATCTGAGCAAATTTATTTCCAAGATCTTTCTTAACTTCATATGTAGCACGATCGAGAACGAGCTCTTCAAGCTGGTCATGTGCTTCCATAAGGATTGTTCCACCAGGAGTCTCGTAAACACCACGTGATTTCATTCCAACAACACGGTTCTCAACGATATCAACGATTCCGATTCCATGTTTTCCTCCGAGACGGTTCAGTTCTGTGATGATTTCAGAAACTTTCATCTCTTTTCCGTTTACGCTCTTTGGAACACCTGCTTCAAATGTCATTGTAACGTATTCATCTTTGTCTGGTGCTTTCTCTGGTGTTGTGCTCAGCACGAGAAGATCATCGTAGTTTGGCTCATTTGCCGGATTCTCAAGTTCAAGTCCTTCATGGCTGATGTGCCACAGGTTACGGTCACGGCTGTAGCTGTGCTTTGCGTCAAATGGAAGATCAATTCCATGAGCTTTACAATAATCGATCTCGTCTTCACGGGACTGCATTGTCCATACATCTGTCATACGCCATGGAGCGATGATCTTGATGTCCGGAGCAAGAGCTTTGATACCAAGCTCGAAACGGATCTGGTCATTTCCTTTTCCTGTTGCACCGTGACAGATTGCAACAGCGCCTTCTTTACGTGCAATCTCAACCAGTTTTTTAGCGATTGCCGGACGAGCCATGGAAGTTCCGAGAAGGTATTTGTTCTCATAAACAGCTCCGGCCTTTACACAAGGAACGATGAAGTCATCACAGAATTCATCAATGATATTTTCAATATATAATTTAGAAGCTCCGGAAAGTTTTGCTCTTTCATCCAGGCCATCCAGTTCTTCTCCCTGTCCACAATCGATGCAACAGCAGATAACGTCATAGTTAAATGTTTCTTTCAGCCACGGGATGATTGCTGTAGTATCAAGACCACCTGAATATGCTAATACAACTTTTTCTTTACTCATTTTATTGCCTCCTAAATGTATTTTTATAAATTTCTGTTTCCTCAGTTTCTTGAGTTCTAAAGTTTGCCGCTTTAATAAGCTAAAACCTACTATACACCACATTTTATAATTATGCAAGTATTATTTTGAAAAAATGAATAAAATGCATAAAATTACATATAATGTACAAAAAATGAATAAAACGAAGAAAAAATGAGTGAAAATATGCAAGATGTGACGGAGAAGATGTGAAACTAGAAAAACAAAAAAGTTAGGTACTGTTATTTTGAATTGTGATATATTTGACGAATATGTTAAAAATATATCGTGAAAAGCTGTTGATTTTAGTAAATGTGTCTGATAATATAAAGATATCAAAGAAACTGACCTAAAAAATATTTAGATAGTCAGACGAAAACGGATCACAACCTATCTGTTTAATATAAAAGTCAGAAGGGCATGTGAGCAAGAAAGAGAGGGAAAACAAATGGGATTTTTTACAGGAAAGACAGCAATCATTACGGGAGGAGGACGTGCAGTACTAAGTGATGGCAGCTGTGGATCCATCGGATATGGTATTGCAACAGCTTATGCCAAAGAAGGTGCGAATCTTGTTCTTACAGGAAGAAATGTAAAGAAGCTGGAAGACGCGAAAGAAGAGTTGGAACGTCTCTATGGAGTGAAAGTGCTTGCAGTACAGGCAGATGTCAATGCGGGAGCAGATAACAAGGCAGCAGTTGAGCACGTTGTAAAGCAGGCAGTTGAGGAATTCGGAAGAATTGATGTTCTTATTAATAATGCACAGGCTTCTGCATCAGGAGTAACTCTTGCAGATCATACAACAGAGCAGTTTGATCTTGCGATTTATTCAGGACTTTATGCAACATTTTATTATATGCAGGCATGTTATCCATATTTGAAGGAAACACAGGGATCCGTAATCAACTTTGCATCAGGAGCAGGCCTTTTCGGTAATTACGGACAGTGTGCGTATGCAGCAGCGAAGGAAGGTGTCAGAGGACTGACAAGAGTAGCAGCTACAGAATGGGGAGTAGACGGAATCAATGTGAATATTGTGTGCCCCGCTTGCATGGACAGCACAGCTTGAAAACTTCCAGAAAGCATATCCGGATGCATTTAAGGCGAATGTAAAGATGCCGCCGGCAGGACATTACGGAGATGTAGAGAAAGAGATTGGAAGAGCGTGTGTACAGCTTGCATCACCGGATTTCAAATATATGAACGGCGAGACAATTACATTAGAAGGCGGAATGGGACTTAGACCTTAATCCTTCTTTGGAAAATAAGAATGATATTTTCTATATAGAAGATAGATAAATAGAAGAAAAGTAGATCGGCGATGATAGACGTAGGAATAGTTACGTTTATCATCGCTGTTTTATGTAGCAAAAAACTTTTTGAAAAAAATACTTGCATATTATACATGAAAGATGTATTATTATGCACATGAAAATGAATAACGTGTATTTTTATACATTCATTTTAAGAAAAGCTTTACATCCCGATTAAAGTGGTATATTATAAGGAGAAATGATTGCGGTAATACGTTACCGTGGTACAGCAAACAAGTAATTCCCGGGAGTATTTCGAGGGAATGAGAAAAGAAAGGACTTGAGAATGATGATTAAGGTCGGAATTATTGGAGCAACCGGTTATGCAGGCGGCGAGCTCGTAAGAATATTGATGGGACATAAAGATGCAGAGATTGTCTGGTACGGATCCAGAAGTTATGTAGATCAGAAATATGCAGATGTATATAGAAACATGTTTCAGATTGTAGATGCAAAATGCATGGATGATAACATGGATGAGCTTGCCGAACAGATAGATGTGATCTTCACAGCAACCCCGCAGGGACTGTGTGCATCTCTGATCAATGAAGAAATCCTTTCAAAGACAAAGATCATTGATCTCAGTGCAGATTTCCGTCTGAAAGATGTGAAGGTTTACGAAGAGTGGTATAAAATCGAACACAAAGCACCGCAGTATATTGATGAAGCTGTCTATGGATTGTGCGAGATCAACCGAGACAAAGTGAAGGATGCACGTATCGTGGCCAATCCGGGATGTTATACAACATGTTCTATCCTGACAGCATATCCGCTTGCAAAGGAAGGACTGATCGATATGAGCACTCTGATCATCGATGCGAAGTCTGGAACATCAGGTGCAGGAAGAGGAGCAAAGCTTCCGAATCTTTACTGTGAAGTGAATGAAAATATTAAGGCATATGGAGTTGCAACACACCGCCATACACCTGAAATTGAAGAACAGCTTGGATACGCAGCAGGAGAGAAAGTTGTGTTGAACTTCACACCGCATTTAGTTCCGATGAATCGAGGAATTCTTGCTACAGAGTACGCAAAGCTTACGAAAAAAGTTACATATGAAGAAGTAAAAGCAATTTATGATAAATATTATGCAGATGAGAAATTTGTTCGTGTTCTGGAGAAAGATCAGTGTCCGGAGACCAAATGGGTAGAAGGAAGCAACTACGTAGACATTGGATTTAAGATCGATGAGAGAACAGGACGAATCATTATGATGGGAGCCATTGACAACCTTGTAAAAGGTGCCGCAGGACAGGCGGTTCAGAATATGAATCTGCTGTTTGGTCTTCCGGAGAGTGAAGGACTTGAACTCGTTCCGATGTTCCCATAGGTTATATTGATAAAGGTGGTATGTATGATACGTGTAATGACAATAGAGGATTATGATGAAGTATATAAATTATGGAAGAAGATCCGGGGATTCGGAATCCGCAGTATCGATGATTCAAAAGAAGGTGTCGAAAGGTTTCTGCGACGGAATCCGACAACGAGTTTTGTCGCAGTGAAAGAAGGAAAAATCGTCGGAAGTATTCTCTGTGGTCATGATGGAAGACAGGGAAGTCTCTATCATGTATGTGTGGATGAGGCATACCGAAGACATGGAATCGGAAAAGACATGGTCGTGCATACAATGAAAGCACTCCAGGCAGAGAAGATCAATAAGGTTTGTCTGATCGCATTTGCACAGAATAATGTAGGAAATGCATTTTGGAATACAATCGGATGGACGGAACGACTTGATGTGAATTATTATGATTTTATTTTAAATGAAGAAAATATTACAGCATTCAATGAACAATAAGCAGAAAGGAAGCAAGTTATATGAAGATAATCGAAGGCGGAGTTACCGCAGCAAAAGGATTTGAAGCAGCAGCAACAGCAGCAGGAATCAAATACCAGGGACGTACAGATATGGCGATCATTTACAGTGAGAAACCGTGTAAAGTCGCCGGAACATTTACAACGAATGTAGTAAAGGCAGCTCCGGTGAAGTGGGACAGACAGATTGTAGAGAGCAAACAGAAATCACAGGCAGTTATTGTAAACTCTGGAATTGCAAATGCGTGTACCGGAGAGGAAGGTATGAAATACTGTGAAGAGACAGCAAAAGAGGCAGGAAAAGTTCTTGGAATCGATGAGAAAGGTGTTCTTGTAGGTTCTACAGGAGTTATCGGAATGCAGATTCCAATCGATAAGATCAAAGCCGGAATTACAGAACTTGCCAAGGAAAAGAAAGCTGATCTGGCAAGTGGAACAGAAGCTGCGAAAGCAATCATGACAACTGATACGAAGAAAAAAGAAGTTGCGGTTACATTTATGGCAGGAGATACAGAAGTGACGATCGGAGGAATGGCGAAAGGTTCCGGAATGATTCATCCGAACATGTGTACAATGCTTGCATTTATTACAACGGATGCAAAAATTTCCAAAAAAGCACTTCAGGCGGCAATGAGCAGTGATGTTGAGGATACTTATAACATGATCTCTGTTGACGGAGATACTTCAACAAATGATACAGCACTCCTTCTCGCAAATGGAATGGCCGGAAATGAGAAGATCAAAGAAGGCACACCGGCATTCGACGCATTCAAAGAGGCGCTTCATTATGTAAACGAGACACTTGCGAAGGCAATGGCGGGAGACGGAGAAGGTGCAACAGCACTTTTTGAAGTAAAGGTTGTCGGAGCACAGACAAAAGAGCAGGCAAAGGTTCTTGCAAAATCTGTTGTATGCTCGAATCTTACAAAGGCTGCGATCGCAGGACATGATGCGAACTGGGGAAGAATCCTTTGTGCAATGGGATATTCCGGAGCAAAGTTTGATCCGGAGCAGGTAGATCTGTTCTTCGAGAGCAGTGCAGGAAAGCTTCAGATCATTGCTAATGGAACAGCGACAGATTATAGCGAAGAAAAGGCAACAGAGATCCTTTCACAGGAAAAAGTGACAGCGATTGCTGACTTGAAAGCCGGAGATGCAGAAGCTACTGCGTGGGGCTGTGACCTGACACATGGATACATTGATATCAATGCGGATTACAGAAGTTAACCTATAGAGAAATTATTGTTTCTTTAAAGACGCTGAAAAAATAGAAAATACAGAAAAAGGGAGACAGAAAAAATGACAAGCAATATGCAGAAATATCTGGATAAAGCGCAGGTGCTGATCGAGGCACTTCCTTATATCCAGCGCTTTAACCGTAAAATCATCGTAGTAAAATATGGCGGAAGTGCCATGGTAGATGAAAGCCTGAAACGCAGAGTGATCGAGGATGTTACACTTCTGAAACTGTGTGGATTCAAACCGATCATCGTGCATGGCGGTGGTAAGGAAATCAGCAAGTGGGTTGGAAAAGTCGGAAAGGAAGCAGAGTTTATCAACGGACTTCGTGTGACAGATGCAGAGACAATGGAGATTGCGGAGATGGTTCTTGGTCGTGTAAATAAGAGTCTTGTACAGCTTGTAGAGAGTCTTGGCGTGCGTGCGATCGGAATCAGTGGAAAGGATGGAAATCTACTCCAGGTTGAGAAGAAGCTTTCAGACGGACAGGATATCGGATTCGTAGGAGATGTCAAGAAAGTAAATGCAGAGATTTTGTATGACCTTTTGGAAAAAGATTTCCTTCCGATCATTTGCCCGGTTGGTATGGATGAGGAATACAATACTTATAATATCAACGCAGATGATGCAGCCTGTGCAATCGCCCGTGCCATGAAGGTTGAGAAGCTTGCGTTCCTGACAGATATTGAAGGTGTTTATAAAGATCCGAAAGATCCATCTACATTGATTTCTGAACTGGAGATCAAAGAAGCCAAGGAATTGATTACAGACGGATATATTGGAGGTGGAATGCTTCCAAAGCTTCAGAATTGTATTGATGCGATTGAAAATGGTGTGTCACGTGTACATATTCTGGACGGAAGAATCCCACATTGCCTGTTGCTTGAAATCTTTACAAACAAAGGAATCGGTACAGCAATTTTAAATCAGAAAGAAAGCAGGTATTATGATGGTGAACAGTAAAATACAGGCGGCAGAAGAGAACCTGATCCATGTATACAATCGATTCCCGATTGCACTGGATCACGGAGAAGGAATGTATCTGTATGATACAGAAGGAAAAGAATATCTTGACTTTGCAGCAGGATTTGCTGTGTCAGGACTTGGATATGATAATAAAGAACTGAATCAGGCATTAAAAGACCAAATTGACAAGTTATACCATACATCAAATCTTTATTTTCACGAGAGCTGTGGAGAGGCAGCAAAAGAACTGAATCGCATTTCCGGAATGGACAGAGTTTTCTTTACAAACAGTGGTGGTGAGGCAAACGAAGGTGCCTTGAAAGCAGCCAGAAGATATGCTTACACAAAGAAGACAGGAAGATATGAATTTATAGCAATGCAGAATTCTTTTCATGGAAGAAGCTTCGGAGCAGTTTCTGTGACAGGACATGATTCTTATCGAGAACCGTTTGAGCCGGTTGCTCCAGGTGTGAGATTTGCAGAGTTTAATGATCTTGACAGTGTGAAAGCACTGGTAAATGATAAGACTTGTGCAATTATTTTGGAACCGCTGCAGGGCGAAGGGGGAATCAATCTTGCAACACAGGAATTTATGGAAGGAATCCGTAAAATCTGTGATGAAAATGGAATCCTGATGATCTGTGATGAAGTGCAGTGTGGAATGGGAAGAACCGGAAATATGTTTGCATGGCAGGGATTTGGTGTAAAACCGGATATTCTGACTATGGCGAAAGCAATCGGAAACGGAATTCCGGTCGGTGCATTTGCAATGACAGAAGAAGTGGCAAAATATTCTCTGCAGCCGGGAGATCACGGCGCAACATACGGTGGAAACCCATTAGCATGTACTGCAGTCAAGAAAGTAATCGAGATCTTTGAACGTGAGGATATTGTGGGGCATGTGAATCAGGTTGCTCCATATCTGACAAAAAAACTGGATGAGCTTGTGGATGAGCTGGACTGTGTTGTCAAAAGAAAAGGAAAAGGTCTGATGCAGGGAATCGAGATTACAAAACCTCTTGCAGAAGTAAATAAAAAGACAATCGAAGAAGGGCTTTTGATCATTCAGGCGCAAGGAAATGTCATCCGTTTTGTTCCACCGCTGATTGTAGAAGAAAAGCATATCGATGAGATGATCGAAAAACTGAAACGTGCACTTGTATAAGAGATCTTATACATAAAAAAGCCGGCATTTGCTTATACTATTTCTATAGGGAGGTATGAGCTTATGGCCGGTTTTTTGATTGCACTGCTATCAGGTGCGCTGATGAGTGTACAGGGAGTGTTCAACACGCAGGTGACAAAGACGACAGGAGTCTGGGTAAGCAATGGGTGGGTACAGCTTTCAGCATTTCTTTTGTGTCTGTTTGTCTGGCTGGCAACAGGAAGAGACTCTGTTACAGCACTTATGGAAGTCCAGCCGCGTTATATGTTGCTGGGAGGTGTGATCGGAGCAGGAATCACATGGACTGTGATTAAAAGTGTGGATGCTCTGGGACCTGCAAGGTCAGCACTTTTCATTGTTGTTTCCCAGCTGGCGGTTGCTTATCTGATCTCATTATCCGGAATGTTCGGAATGGAAAAAGAACCATTTTCATGGAGAAAACTGATTGGATTGCTGATCGCAGCCGGTGGAATTGTTCTTTTCCAATGGGAATAGACAGTTTTACGGGTATTGTAATAAGTCTGTAACAAAGCGTTAAATTGTCTATTGTATTTTTGAGAAAAATTCGTTACAATATTTATGTCCGGTTTTAAGGGGAAGTCTGACTGTCTGAGAACAGTGAGGCAATAGGATGAAGAACGGATGGAAGAAAATATGCAGATGCCGTAAAGGGCAGATGCTAAAAGGAATTGTATTGACTTTAACTTTGGCTTTTTTGACCATGGGATTGTGTGGCTGTGCAGAGAAGCAAGACGCAGCGGAAGAACTTGAAGAGTTCACACTGGAGGGGGAATCTGATGTAGAGAAGAATTCCTCAAATTCCAAAACAGAGTCAGAAAAAGGATCTCAGGGTGGCACAGATGCAGAAGAAGGACTGCCGGAGACGTTATATGTTCATGTATGTGGAGCTGTGAATGCTCCGGGGGTGTACGAACTGAGGACAGATGCACGGATTTACGAAGCATTGGAAGCGGCCGGTGGAATGACAGAAGATGCTGCTGCAGATTGGATCAATCAGGCAGAAGCTTTGAGTGATGGAGAGCGAATCTATGTGCCAACGCAGGAAGAAGCAGAGGAGTCAGCACAATCTGTTTCCGGTCAGTGGGCAGATCCGAATGGAAATGCAGGTGGATCAGTCAGTGATAAAATTAATATAAATACAGCCACAAAAGAAGAATTGATGACCTTGAGTGGAATCGGAGCATCAAAGGCAGAGAGTATTCTGAAGTACAGGCAGGAGCATGGAAACTTTCAGAGTATAGAGGATCTCAAGAAGATCGAGGGAATCAAGGATGGCGTATTTAATAAGATAAAAGACGATATTACGGTATAGGAGCAGGCAGAAGAACGGCCAGAAAGAGGAGTATGAGCAAGAAGATATTAGTTGTTGATGATGAAAAATTAATCGTAAAGGGGATCCGGTTCAGTCTGGAACAGGATGGCTATGAGGTAGACTGCGCCTATGACGGAGAAGAAGCCATTGAAATGGCAAAAAAGACAGAATATGATATTGTGCTTCTGGATGTGATGCTGCCCAAGCTGGACGGGCTGGAGGTGGCCCGCCGCCTCCGCTCCGCCCACGTGTCCACTCCCATCCTCATGCTCACCGCCCGGGTGGAGGACATGGACAAGATCATGGGGCTGACCCTGGGGGCGGACGACTACCTCACCAAGCCCTTCAATCCTCTGGAGCTGGTGGCCCGGGTCAAGACCCAGCTCCGGCGGTACACCCGGTACAACCAGGGCGGCCAGCCGGGGGGAGAGGCGCAGGAGCACGACTTCCGGGGGCTCCAGATCTCCCGGGCCACCCACAAGTGCGTGCTGTTCGGCGAGGAGCTCCCCCTGACCCCCCTGGAATTTTCCATCCTATGGTACCTGTGCCAGCACCGGGGGCAGGTGGTGTCCAGCGAGGAGCTGTTCGAGGCAGTGTGGGGCGAGAAGTACATGGACAGCAACAACACGGTCATGAGCCACATCGCCCGCCTGCGGGAGAAGATGCACGAACCCAGCCGAAAGCCGAAATTCATCAAGACTGTGTGGGGGGTGGGCTACACCATTGAGTAAGGAACGCAAGCCCCGTCTGGCGCAGCGGCTCCAGACAGACCGTGGGCTCTACCGC
>OMGN01001542.1_pt1 | contig 12390 bp, 10 predicted proteins | sample 1674111 | NCBI WGS metagenome assembly OMGN01 (sample SAMEA103958143, study PRJEB25191) | human gut metagenome | biome: human-associated habitat [ENVO:00009003]; feature: intestine environment [ENVO:2100002]; material: feces | place: Germany | collected 2013/2015
GTTAAGGATGCAATCAAATGGATAAGAAAGTAATTCTTGCAGTTGCAGGAGCTGGTAAAACCTATCACATATGTCACAATATAGATATAAGAAAAAGAAATCTTATTATAGCTTTTACTCATGAAAATATACGAAATATAAAAAATGAACTTAATAATGCCTTTGGGTGCATTCCTGAGTTGACAACCGTTTCTACATTTGACTCTTTTGTTTATAAAAACTTTATTCTTCCTTATGAATATACAATTGCTAAGTACTTCAATAGAGTAAACTTTAAAAGTAATGGCATTACAATGGCGGATCCGCCAGCAAAAACAATAAAGATTGCCAATTCAACATATGTTAATAATAAAGATTATGTTTCAAAAAAATATCTAAATCATTATGTTACAAAAAATAATCAATATTATTGCAAAACTCTATCTGAATTAGCTTTGCAGGTGAAAAATAAAGACACAAACCTTATCAAGAGAGCCGTCTCTCGTTTAAAACTTTTCTACGACAATATTCTTGTTGATGAATTTCAAGATTTTCGAAATTTTAATTATGAATTATTAATTCATCTAGCAAAATTATTCGAAAAAGTGACATTTGTTGGAGATTTCTATCAGCATTCAGTATCAGCACTTAACAATTCAGGAAAGCCGTTCAATAAGAACCCTACCTATGACTCTTTTGTTGATTTATTACATAATTTAGGATTCGAAGTAGATAAAACATCTTTAGTGCGATCTCGAAGGTGCGCAAAGGAAGTTTGCAATTACGTAAAAAAGAAGCTTAACATTGATATTGTCTCGAGTGAAATAAACCATGGAAATATCATATGGGCAGATGGTTTTGCTAATGAAGTTATTAGGAATGACGAGATTGTAAAACTTGTTTATAAAGACTCCGAAAAGTGTTCATTTAACGCAATGAATTGGTCTTACTCAAAAGGATGCACTCTAGATTCTGTATGTGTTATCTTAACAAAAGATTTCGAAAATATAGATGATAGCTCATTTGTAACAGAAATGATTTCACCGTCGACTGTAAATAAGCTATATGTTGCAATGACCAGAAGTCGAGGAGATTTATACTTAATAAAGCATTCAACATTAAAAAAACTTGGTTATTAGCACATATGCATTTTCATTTTTTTTAGTATCTTGCAAGATCCAGGTTTTTGCGATGTTGTGGACTTTTAAAACTAGTATAAGTTGTGCTTGTTGTTGTATAAATTAGAATAAAATGTCAAATTCATTTATTATTCCAATTAAAACTAATCTAGAATTCGTGCAAGCAAGAATATTTGACTTGAAGAGAGATGTTGATTATCAATTAATGATAAGCGACACCTCTATACAGACATTTAATAATTATTTTCCAACAGTATGTCGAAAAATAATTGTCTATGTTAGGAGAGAAAGACAAACTCTGAGCAATTCTTTTTTAAGATTTGTAAAGGTAGAGGTAGAAAAGAAAGATGATCTAGTTTGTGTTTTGAAGGGCTTAAAGATCATTTTTCCACGATCTAATATATTTGTATCAACTCCTAAGACAGAATACAGAAAGTTAAAGAACTTTTTTAAAAATTTTGTCTTCTTAGCAGAAGAAGAGTGCTTTTTATGACACCGACAAAAAAAATGACGCCATTCCCAACAATGGCGTCAAAATATATTCATTTCACTCAGAATTTATAACCAGAACTCCCACTGGTTTTTTCTACAATTATTCTTAAAGCACTAGGAATAATCTCAATTGTACCACCTTGAATATTACCCTTATAGTAAGGTATTGGCGGAATATTAAAGATCTGACTTGTGACAGGATTATAATATTGATCTGGTATTAATTCCGGGATATTGTAATTATTCACAAAAGCCTGTAAAAAATGTTGTTCAAATGCTGTGGCTCCCCAAAAAGCCCCACCATTAAACTCAAATTTATTTATGTAATGATTATTATCCAGTCTAGCCAATACTGAACCATCAGCAACTTTAAATACTACTGTCTTGTCTTTCGTCTCAGTAATTTCTGCTCCATATCCAATAGCTCGAGCACAATTTTCGAATTCACTCCAATTTTGCCCCAATTGGAAGCAACGAAATTTCGGTCCAGTCTTCTGACTTGGTTGCGCCTGTCTAATCAATGCCGTCCTTTGTTCAAAGCTTTTTATATAAGTTAAATCGCTCTTGATTTGTTTACAGCTATTGGCCTTCTGCTTGAGTTCATCCTGTTTTTTCTTATATATCGATGGAAAATTTTCTGGCGCTTTGGTCTTCAGCTTTTCTAATTCAGCATTTGTCCTGGATACTAAATCTTTATATTCTTTTCGGCAAGTGTTTAATTTGTTTTCCAGCTCCTCAGAATTAACATAACCATAACAAACACTACTTAGCAATGATAATCCAACGAATGCCACATAGAAATTTGCTATTTTCATTTAGAACTCCTCGGCTGTGAATTCAGAAAACTCTCCGCTTTTGATTCGAGCTTTCATTTTTTCTTTTTTGTTTTTGTTAACTACAGCCTTGATTTCAGCCTTAGCACGAGAAATATCCTTATTCACTAAATTACATATCTCTTCAGATTTGCTATCAACTCGGCCAGCCCAACAGATAATTCTGGGGTCTTTAATCGAGGCTTTGTATGCAACTTCGAGACATTTAGCTTTGGCACGAGGGTGACCGAGTTCTGCAGCCAAGCAATAATCCATAGCTGCCGCCTCAAAGTTATTTTCCTTTTCGGACTGTTGAGCCTTAGTAAAGGTGTGATAACCAGGAGGTGCATTTTTAGGAGTTTCTTGCCCCGCTCCGGCTAGACTTTCAGTAAGCTGGGCACATCCAGTGACTGACATTCCCACAAAAGCAAGGGCAACACACAAAGCGCATTTTTTTAGCATCTTGATCTCCATAGCTAGTCGGATGCTGGTTAAAATTCCCAAGGGTGTGATCCCGGCCCCGACTGATGAACGGAACAGTTGCCTTATTGTAGGTGTGGTGTCAATTTATTTTTGGTGGGTTCTTTGGTGGGTCAAATCAATAGGGTAGATTAAATTGCCTTATTTTAAAGGCTTCTTTTGAGGTCACCCCTCCGCCAGTTTTTAGAGCCCGTAGATTCTTTAGTCTGCGGGTTTTTTGCATCTGTCGGGCTGTGACTTTCGCTGTGTGTGGGTGCTGCGAGTTCGTTTGTTTTCAGGAACGCAAAAGAGCGGACATTTATAATGCGGCCTGACATGGGCAATTTCCGATCAATGCCCGAACAGATACACAGAATTCAGAATGTTTGCTGGCCGGTGTGAAGACGCTCGGCATTCTGACGGTCGCAACCGTTTGCAGCAAACAACAAGTGCCATACAAGGAGCATTAAAAGATGGCTAGCGCAATGAATGAACAGGTTCTCCAGACGTTTTTGGCGGCTCATGCTCGCCTGGCGACTGCCATGAAGGGAATTTCCGGCCAGCTTGGCGGCAAGACCCCGAAGGTTTCTCAGAAGGCTTTCCAGGAGCTCATCGATTCGAGCGCCGAACTTCTGAAGGAATCCGTGAAGCTTTCCGTCCTTCTCGGCGTCAAGCTCGAAGCCGGCGAAAAGAAGACCGCCGCCAAGAAGACGACCGCTAAGAAGGCGGCTGCCAAGAAGGAAGAGCCGGCTGTCGAAGAGGCTGAACAGGCTCCTGCCAAAAAGACCACGCGCAAGGTGACTGCCAAGGCTGAACCGGCCGAAGAAGCCGAAGAAAAGAAGCCGGCCGCTCGCAAGACGGCAGCTAAAAAGTCTGAAACGACCGAAAAGAAGACGACGGCCAAGAAGGCTGCCGTGAAGGAAGAAAAGAGCGAAGAGGCTCAAAAGCCTGCTCGCAAGACCACGACGCGTAAGTCGGTGGCCAAGAAGTAATTCCTCTGACCCTTCGGTTGGTTGTTTGATTCGCGGTTTCGACCCGTTTGGCTGTCGAGGCCGCGATTTCTTTTTTCAACGGCGATGACTATTCAGAAATCTCTGCCGCAGGCCGGTGTCAGTGCACCGCACTTTCTGGCGGCTCAAACCGGGCGACAGATTCTTGAAGCGGGCGGCACGGCGCTCGAAGCGGCGGTTGCTACGGCGGCAAGCCTTGCCGTCGTATACCCGCATATGAACGCGGTCGGCGGCGACAGCTTTTGGCTGATCAAGAAAAAGGGCTGTGCTCCAGTGGGGGTGCTTGCCTGCGGACAGGCGGCAGGGCGCGCAACGGTGGACTTATTCAAGTCTCGCGGTTTTGAAGCGATTTCACCACGCGGAGCGCTTGCTGCCGTCACAGTTCCGGGTACGATCCGCGGCTGGCATGCGCTTCTGAGTCTGCCGGAGCATCCGAGACGACTGACGCTCAAGGACATTCTTAATCCCGCTGTCGGATTTGCCGCCAATGGTTTTCCTGTTTCGGCAAGCCAAGAGCGAACAACGAGGGCAGCGTTTGAGAGTCTCAGGTCGTGCCCCGGTTTTGCCGAAGTTTTTCTCAACTCCGAAGGCTTGCCTTGGGCAAAGGGCCAGACGCTTCGCCAGAGCGCTTTGGCTCGCACGTTGCAGCGACTCTCAGAAGCTGGATTGACTGATTTCTACGAAGGAGATGTCGCAGCACAGATCTGTAGTGAGTTGGCCGATGCGGGCAGTCTGCTGACGCCCGAAGACTTTGCCGCATGCCGAGCACGCATTGTCAAGCCTTTGCATTTGAGAGCGTTCGGGCAGGATTTCTACAATCTTCCGGAGCCTACGCAAGGCGTGTCTTCGCTTGCGATTTTGGGGCTGATGGAGCGTTTCGGGGCCAAGCCCGACGATATGGCGGCTTTTGTGCACGCGGCCGTCGAAGCGACGAAACTTGCCTTTGCCTGGCGCAACAAACACGTGGGTGATCCGCGAGCAATGACGGCTTCCACGCAGAGCTTTCTGTCGGCGCAATCGCTCGACACCCTCGCCAAGTCCTTTGATCCCGACAAGGCTTGCTGTTTTGACGAACAGCAGGCTAGTGGCGATACGGTCTGGTTCGGTGCAGCCGACACGGACGGTACGGTGGTGAGCTGCATTCAGAGCATCTATTGGGAGTACGGCAGCGGCCTTGTGCTCAAAGACACGGGCGTGACGATGCAAAACCGCGGTTGTGCGTTTAGCTTTGACGAGAGACTTCCGAGCGCATTGCGTCCCGGAGCGCTGCCGTTTCATACACTCAACCCAGCGATGGCGGTGACCAATGACGGTCGCGTGATTGCCTACGGCACGATGGGCGGAGAAGGCCAGCCTCAAACGCAGGCCGCGGTCATCCTGCGGCATTTGGCCGGCATGCCGTTGGATCGGGCCATTGCTGAACCTCGCTGGCTCATCGGCAGAACCTGGGGCGACAATACCGCAAAGCTTCGTTTGGAGTCTCGGTTTGCTGCAGGGGTCGTCAGAAGTTTGATTGAGCGTGGGCACGACGTGGAAGTGCTTACGGAGGCTTACAGCGACACGATGGGTCACGCGGGGGCAGTGAGCAAAGCTGCCGACGGTGTGGTGACGGGAGCGTCGGATCCCCGATGCGACGGCAGTTTTGAGGCGATTTGAGTTGTAAGCAAGAAATTTTTTAAAAAGACTTGCATAAGTCGAAAGCAGGCGATACAATGCGCCCCGCTTCGCAAAAAAGCGAGGCGGAAAAATCTGAGATGTGCGCCAGTAGCTCAGTTGGATAGAGTACCTGGCTACGAACCAGGGGGTCGTGGGTTCGAATCCTGCCTGGCGCACCATCCACGCAAGAGAGGCTTCCGAAATCGGGAGCTTTCTTTTTGTCTGGAGCTTTCTTAAGTTGTTGATTTTATTGAATAAACTAATCAACGAAAGAAATTCGAGACAAAATTTTGTGGCCTAGGAATTCCCGTTTTGTTACCCCGGTTTGAAAGGAAAAAAACTGGGGAACAAAATTCTGAATTTTCCAAACTGGGGAAAAACAATCCGCAAATTTCGGCAGCGATTGCATTAAGATTGTTGCCGCAGCCGAAGGTGAGAAAAGCGTCCTGATATCACATCGTTAACCGGGGCTTCACTTTCGTAGAGATCGCAAGGCCGAGACGGCTCTCAATCGAAAGCGATCCGACAAGCTTTGAGGGCTATGCTGACTAAGGCGCCCGACAAAGAAAACGACAGTTTTTCCAACCGTGTCGAATCCGATTTTGCTAACCTTCGCTCAACAAGCGTAGCGGCAGGTGCAAAGCGTGTTTACGAAGAGAACGGATTTTGAACACGATCAACACGCAACGACACAACCGTGGCAGACACTTTGCAACCGTGTTACGTCATTGAAGCAGCGCTTCTTACGAGTCCTCAGCCGTTGACGCTCGAGGATCTTTCGCGCCTGTTTGCCGGTCGGCTTACGCAGACGGAGCTGCTTGAAGCCATGAACGAACTTTCCGAACACTGGAAAGAGCGCGGCTTGCGACTGGTCGAAACTGCAAGCGGTTGGGGGTTTGTCACATCGACGGCCGTGGGTGAATACCTGCTTCGCATGAGCGATCAGAAAATGCCCAAGTATTCGCGTGCCGTGATGGAGACGCTTGCCATCATTGCGTACCGTCAGCCGGCAACGCGCGGCGATATTGAAGACATTCGCGGCGTGGCGGTCAATCCCAATGTGGTGCGACAGCTGCAGGAAAGAGGGTGGATTGAAATTGTCGGACACCGAGAGTCGCCCGGTCGCCCGGCGCTGTTTGCCACGACGCAGCAGTTTTTGGACGATTTGGGACTGAAGTCCCTCGCGGATCTGCCGCCTTTGTCCGGCGACATGCCGCAAAGCAAAGAATTTGAATTGGTGTTCGGTGACGAGCCGACCGACGAAGCGAGTCAAGCACAAGCCCAAGAAGGGGCATCCGACGCCGACGGTCAGACTCCGGAAAAAGTCGACACTGAATAAAGAGTACAGTCAGAGACACTTAAAGCTATGCCTACTACACGAGAAGACAGCCTGAACGAAGTCGCGGTCGAGGCGCAAGCCGAACCGAAGAAACGCGTGGTTCGCCGCCGTACGGTCAAGACCGAAGCTGAAAGCTCCGAAGCAGCTCCTGTCAAGAAACCCCGCGCTGTGCGTACGCGCAAAGTGAAGGCCGAAACCGAGGCGGTTGTCGAACCGACGACGGAAGTTGTCGCTGCGCCGGCGGAGGAGAAACCCAAGCGCAAGGTGACGCGTCGCCGCAAGACCGAGGAGGTTGCAGCGCCTGCCGCAGAGGTTGTCGCCGAAACGGTTCGGGAAGAAGAGAAGCCCGCGACCAAGCGTCGTACCGTGACGCGCCGCAAGAAAGCCGACGAAGCTATTCCCGAGGCAACGCAGGAAGCGGCCCCGCAAGAGGCTAAGCCTGAAGAGGAAGTCCCCGCCAAACCCAAGCGCACGCGCCGAGCGAAGAAAGCAGAGGAGGCGGCAGCCGAAGAAACTCCCGTCAAGAAGACGCGTGCTCGCAAGACGAAGGCAAAGACTGAAGCTGAGGTTATCGAAGCGGTTGAAGAGACTTTGCCTCAGCCCGAACCCGAGGCGGAAGTCGATATGCCTCAGGAGAAGGTGTTCGACAAGAAGGAAAAGCGCGCCGAAGGCCGCGGTAAGTTCCGTCGCAACAAGCGCGTCCGCGAGGAACAGTTTGAGGACGAAGGCATGGCCGTTCCGGAAGATGCTCCCGCAATTGATGCCGAACTCTGCGCCGCTCAGATTTTCGACCCGAAGGTGCTTGCTCAGGGTAAGGCCGCCAAGAAAAATGAACTCGTCAAACAGAGCGAAAAGCTGCACAAGGTGCTCGCTGATCTCGGTCTGGGCAGCCGCCGCGATATGGAGCAGCTCATCGTCGAAGGTCGCATCTCGGTGAATTCCGAACCCGCTTTCCTGGGGCAGCGCGTGATGCCCGGCGACATCGTTCGTTTGAACGGTCGTATCGTCAAGCGCATGGCACAAGGTAAGCAGCCCAAGGCTCCGCGCGTGCTTGTCTATCACAAGCCCGCCGGCCAGATCGTGAGTATGCGCGATCCGCAGGGGCGTCCGAGCGTCTTTGATAATCTGCCCAAGATTTCAGGCGCCCGCTGGATTGCCGTCGGACGTCTGGACTTCAACACCGAAGGGTTGCTGCTTTTTACGACGAGCGGAGAGCTTGCCAATCGTCTGATGCACCCTCGCTATGAAATCGAGCGCGAATACGCCGTACGCGCGGCGGGCGTCATGACCGACGAAGCCAAAGAACTCTTGACGACCGGGGTGGAGCTCGACGACGGTCCGGCTCACTTCTCGATGCTCGAAGAAAAGGGCGGCGACAATCTCAACCGCTGGTATCTCGTTCGCATCAGCGAGGGCCGCAACCGTGAGGTGCGCCGCATGTTTGCTGCCGTCGGCCTGACGGTGAGCCGCCTGATTCGTGTGCGCTATGGTGCAGTTCGATTGCCCGCTGATCTTGCGCGCGGCACGACCCGCGAGCTCAAGCCCGACTGGGTGCAGGCCTGGATGGCGCAGCTCAATGCCGCAACGTCTTCGACGGGCGGCAAGAAGCCTGCAGTCAAGAAGGTCGGAGGCAAGAAAAACACCGGCCGCAGTTTCAACCGCAAGCCCGAGCGCATCCCCGATCAGATGCTGAGCACGGTCAACTACATTGCCAGCGGCAGCCTCGGCGCCGCCCAGGGTGCCTACGGACGGGCGCTTGCACGTACCGATGACGTGATGCCGCCTCCGTTCAAGAAAGGCGGCAAATTCGGCAAGTCGAAGGGCTCCGGCAAGGGCAAAGGCTTCGGCAAGCGCCGTTAAGTGAAATTTGAGGAATTTGTCGACGAAATTTTTGTCGAAAATCCTTGAATTTCAAAGAAAAAACTGTATAATCCGCGACGCGCCTTCGAAGTGAGAATTTTTTGAAATTCCCATTCGAGGGCCCTCGCTATATTGTCTGCGGCAATCGGCTTTTCGGAGCTGAAAAATTGTGGCAGGCACCCATGTTGGATGGGGTTAGGGATGGGCATTGCGCCCATTTTTTTTGGATTTTTTCTACAAACGAATACATGCAGAAATCAACTGCTGAAATCACGCGAATCGTTGAAGAAACGGTGCAGGGTCTCGGGTACGAATTCGTCGACTTCGAGCGTCTGCCCCGCGGACTCATGCGCATCACGATCGACAGCCAGGCCGAAGGCGGCGTTGGCGTGGACGATTGCGAAGCCGTGAGCAATCAGATCACAGCCCTCTTTACGGTCGAGGGTATTGACTACGAACGTCTGGAAGTGGCCAGTCCCGGTGTGGAGCGCCCGCTCAAGCGCGCGAGCGAATGGGCCCGCTTCGTCGGCCGCCCGGCGCACGTCGAGCTTTATGAACCGATGAAGGCCGAGGGCTTTCCGGAAGCCGGCCGTCGCAAACTTGACGGCATCATTCTTGGCATCGAGGGTGAGCCCGGCAACGAAGTGATTTCGTTTTCGTTTGAAGAATTGGATATTGCACGCACGCCGAGTCAGGCTGCCAAGTCCCGCCAGTCGGGCAAGGCTGCCAAACCCAAGGCCGATCCGGTGCACGTGACGTTCGGCATTAACGATGTCGATCGCGCCAATTTGATTGCTGAACTTGACTTTAAGGGGAAACACGAATGAGCCGCGAAATGCTCGATATGGTCGACGTCCTTGCACGCGAAAAGAACGTTGAAAAATCCGCCGTTTTCGGCGTACTCGAAATCGCGCTGGCAAGCGCTGTGAAGAAGGCTCAGTTTCCCGGTGAGGATGCTGACGTCGCCGTTCGCGTCGATCCCAACACGGGCGACTGGAGTGCCGTTCGCCGCTGGGTGATCGTGAGCGACGATCAGGGCCTGCAGCAGCCCGATCGCGAAGAAATGTTCTCGGACATCCACGACGATTATCCGGAACTCGAAGTGGGCGACTACATTGAAAAGCCGATTGAAAACATCAACACTTCCGGCCGCCGCTTTGCCCAGGACGCCAAGCAGGTCATCCTGCAGCGCCTGCGTGACGCCGAACGCGAACAGATTCTCACTGAGTTCCTCGCTCGTGATGAAAAGGTGATCTCCGGCCAGGTCAAGCGCTCTGACAAGGAAGGCGCCATCATCGAAATCGGCCGCCTGGAAGCCCGCTTGCCCAAGAGCGAAATGATTCCGCGCGAAAACCTGCGCAACTCCGATCGCGTCCGCGCCTACGTGCTTCGCGTCGACGAAACCAACAAGGGCAAGCAGGTTATCCTGTCTCGCGCCTGCAATGAATTCATCAAGAAGCTCTTTGAGCTCGAAGTGCCGGAAATCGAAGAGGGCACCGTGGAAATCAAGGCTACGGCCCGTGATCCCGGCTCCCGCGCCAAGATTGCCGTGATGAGCCATGACAAGCGCGTCGAACCCGTCGGCACCTGCATCGGCATCCGCGGCTCGCGCGTGACGGCCGTGACCAACGAGCTGGCCGGCGAACGCATCGATGTGGTGCGCTGGGACGAAAACCCGGTTCAATACATTGTCGAAGCTCTCAAGCCCGCCAAGGTTTCCAAGGTTGTGGCCGACGAAGAAGCCAAGAGCATGGACGTGACGGTTGACGAGGAAAACCTCGCCATTGCCATCGGCCGCGGCGGTCAGAACGTGCGCCTGGCAAGCGAACTCACCGGCTGGCAGATCAACATCATGACGGCCGAAGAAGCCAACAAGAAGCAGGAAGAGGAAGATCGCGTGGCCTGCGAAGAGTTCATGACCGAGCTCGATATGTCGCAGGAAGATGCCGCCGCTCTTGTTCAGGACGGCATCTACAGTCTCGAAGAACTCGCTTACGTGCCCGAACAGGAAATCGTGGAACTGGGTATCTTCGACGAAGCTACCGTAGCCGATCTGCGTGAACGCGCTCGCCGCGTGCTTCTGGCTCGCGCCCTTAAGCGCGAAGAAAACCTGCGTCAGGCCGACGCTTCGCTGCTCGAACTCGAAGGCATGGATCACGACCTTGCCAGCCGACTCGTGAGCGAAGGTGTCAAGACCGCTGACGACCTGGCTGATTTGGACACGGAAGAACTCATGGAAAAGGGCGGCATCGGCGAAGAAGATGCCCGCGCTCTGATCATGGCCGCACGTGCCCGCTGGACTGAAGAATAAGACAGAAGTCAGAACGAAAACCAAACCGATTGAAGCCGTTCGCGAAACGAGCAGCGGGAATAAATTCCATCCCTCGGGGGAAGGCGCTCGCAAGCGGCGGCAGGAGAGATAAAACACATGGCAAACAATACTGTTAATGAATTTGCCCGCGAACTGAAGGTTTCCGCTGACACGCTTCTGTCCCAGCTCAAGGCTGCAGGCGTTCAAGTGAAGACTGTCAACGACGAAATCAGCGACGCCGACAAGCGTCAGCTTCTCGACAGCCTGCGTCAGGAACGCGTGGCCGCTCCCCGCAAGATCACCGTGACGCGTCGCGAAACGAGCACCATTCGTCAGAACGACGGCCAGGGCGGAGCCCGCACGATTGAGGTCGAAGTGCGTCGCCGTCGCGTGTTTGTGAAGAACCGCGCCGCCGAAGCGATGCGTGCCGAAATCGAAGCGCAGGCTAAGGCTCAACTCGATCGCGAACTCAAGGAAAAGCAGGAGGCAGAAGCCGCCGAGGCCGCCAAGCGCGAAGCCGAAGCAAAGCTCGCTGCCGAAGAAGCAGCCAAGAAGGCTGCTGAGGAAGCCGCTGCTAAGAAGGCGGCCGAAGAAAAGGCCGCTGCCGAAAAGGCTGCCGCTGAAAAGGCCGCGGCGGAAGCCGCCGCTCGTCAGGCCGAAGCCGACAAGCTTGCTGCCGAAAAGGCCGCCGCTGAAAAGGCTGCGGCCGAGAAGGCCCGTCAGGCTCAGGCTGCGAAGCTGAAGCTGCCAAGAAAGCGGCTGCTGAAAAGGCTGCTGCCGAAAAAGCTGCCGCCGAGAAGGCCGAACTCGAAGCTCGCCGTCAGGAAGCCCGTCGCAAGGCTCAGGAAGAAGCCGAAGCCATCCGCGCGATGCTTGCCAAGCCTAAGACCGTTCTCAAGGCCAAGGCTGACCGCGGTGACAAGACCGACCGCAATGAAGAGCCCAAGAAGGCTCAGCCGCAGAATGCGCAGCAAAAGCCCGCTCAGAAGAACCAGAAGGCTGAGAAGCCCGCTGCCAACAAGCCCGAAAAGAACGAAGGCAAGGCAAACGGCAAGGGCCGTAAGCAGGCTGCCAAGGGCAACGATCGCTGGGGCGACGAAGACCGCGGCGGACGTCGCGGCGGCATGAAGACCCGCGGTGCGATTGACAGCGACGAGTCGAGCGGCTGGCACAGCCGCGGTCGCAAGAGCCACAAGCACGAACAGCGTCAGGTTCAGATGCCGACCGAGCCCGTGGTGCGTGAAGTGACCGTTACCGAAACGATCTCGGTGGCCGATCTGGCTCACAAGATGAGCGTGAAGGCGACCGAAGTCATCAAGACCCTCATGAAGAT
>OMGN01001543.1_pt1 | contig 12386 bp, 12 predicted proteins | sample 1674111 | NCBI WGS metagenome assembly OMGN01 (sample SAMEA103958143, study PRJEB25191) | human gut metagenome | biome: human-associated habitat [ENVO:00009003]; feature: intestine environment [ENVO:2100002]; material: feces | place: Germany | collected 2013/2015
TTTCGCATGCTCGATAGCTGCTTTTGCAATATCCACGGGATTCTGCTTATCTCCCATGGAAAAGACCTCGACACCCTGTTTCTCACCGTTTACCTGCAGCTGTGTGATCGCTGCCGGACGGTAAACATCACAGGCCACAAGCAGTGGTCTCTTTCCCTTGGATTTCAGTTTGCCTGCCAGCTTGGCAACCGTCGTTGTCTTACCTGCACCCTGAAGACCAACCATCATAAGAACGGTAAGATCCATTCCCGGTTTGATCGGAAGCTCTGTTGTCTCACTTCCCATCAGGTTGACCAGCTCATCATTTACGATCTTGATCACCATCTGTCCCGGATTCAGTCCGTTCATCACATCCTGACCAACAGCCCTCTCCTGAACATCCTTAATGAAGCCCTTAACAACCTTGAAGTTTACATCCGCTTCAAGAAGCGCCATCTTAACTTCTTTCAGAGCTGCCTTAACATCATCCTCTGTCAGTCTTCCCTTGCTTCGCAGGTTCTTAAATACATTCTGAAGTTTTTCACTTAAGCTGTCAAATGCCATTCTATAACTCCTCTATGATCGCATCCGCAATCTTACGGATCCGCTTCACCATCTCTTCCGGGTCATTCTTCTCGCGTTCCCACTCTGCAAGTGTATCATCAATCTTACTAACCTTCTCCTTCACAGAAAGGAACTTCTCTACAAGATGAAGCTTCATCTCATATCCTTCCAGTGTCTTCTGACACCGCTTCACAAGATCATGTACACCCTGGCGGCTGATCCCCTTCATCTCAGCAATCTCACTGAGCGAAAGATCTTCCAGCGCGAACTGCTCATAAATCTCCTTCTGATGATCTGTAAGCAATTCCCCGTAGAAATCAAACAATAATGCCTGCTCTAAAAACTTATTCATTATCTTCACCTCTGCTATCATACACGAAACGCAAGATGGTGTCAAGTGTTTTTTCTTTACAGTTTGCCATGCGATAAAAAAGTTGATGGCTCACGTTATAAGCTCGCTTATATAAGAGAGCCGGCAACTTTTTTATCATAGGGCGGACGCCCTTAAGCGAAAGAGCTTGCTCTTGAGCTTACCACATGGCAAACGGATGTTTTGTCATCTCAGCGTAGACATCTTTGTCATTCATTTAGTATTAGGCATATAATAAAGAAAAAACAAAGGCTTTTCCTTCATGAAATGGGTAAAACAATCCATTCACTACTGGTGTCCGGACACACAAGAACACAAATTTCTCGGACAAAATGTCACTGCTGCTATTCTTGATACCGGAATTTCTCCTCATCCTGATTTTAAAGGTCGTATCCTTTCTTTTCGGGATTTTTCCAGTACCACTGGTTCTTCCGAAAAAGTTCTTTTTTCTTTCTCTCATTCTTCGCCGCCGATCGACAACAGTGGGCATGGAACTCATGTAGCCGGAATTCTTGCGGGAAGCGGACTTCTCTCTTCCGGAACTTATGCCGGAATCGCTCCCTTCTGCAATCTTATTATTGGGAAAGTATTGGATCAGAATGGAAACGGATCTATCAAAAATGTCATAAATGGAATTCAATGGATCCGTGATATCTACACGCAATTCCATATCCGGATCATTAACATTTCCGTAGGTACACGACCGGATCTTTCCATTCATCAAAAACTTCTTTTATTGAATGCTGTAGAATCCCTCTGGGATCTTGGACTCGTCGTAGTTGTCTCTGCCGGCAACTACGGACCTGCTCCCGGTTCCGTCACAGTTCCCGGAAGCAGCCCGAAAGTTATCACTGTTGGTGTTCCCGACACTTTTCCTCTGATCCACACCCAAAGGCATCCTCTCAATTATTCCGGCCGCGGTCCTACAGATGACTGCATTGTCAAACCTGATGTTTTTGCCCCCGGCACAGGAATTGTAAGCTGCAATGCTTTTTACTCTCAATTTCCAAATGCTCCGCCTTATCTTTCCAAAACAGGAACATCCATGGCTGCTCCTGTTGTTTCCGGTGCAATTGCCTGTCTTCTTTCAAAATACCCGTTTCTCACCAATGCAGAAGTTAAATTAAAACTTCACGCTTCCTGTGTGCAGATTCCGGGAACTGAATCCGGCTGGGGAATTTTAGATTTTTCCCGGCTGCTCGAATAATTTTTGCCACTTCACATCTTTATCACTACAAATAATTTCTCATCTCACATTTTCTTTTTCTCCGCATACTATAACATTGTAAATCAAAAAATCTTTCGGAGGATTTAACAATGAGTGAATTAACAGCTACAAACTGCGGATGCGGTTGTGACAACGGATGTGCAAACAGCTGCGGCTGTGGCGGAAACGGAAATGGATGCGGACTGAATAACTCCTGCCTTTGGATCATCCTTCTCCTCTGCTGCTGCGGTGGCTGGGGTGGTAATGGTTGTGGCGGATGTGGTAATGGCTGCGGCAATGACAGTTGTCTGTGGATCATCCTTCTTCTTTGCTGCTGCGGCGGATGGGGCAATAATGGATTCGGATGCGGCGGTTGCGGTAATGGCTGCAACTGTGGTGGATGCTGATATCTGTTCCTTCTTCCACTTCAAATGGGGCATGCGGAAAAACCGCATGCCCCTTCTGGCTTATCTTTTCAAACGATTCGGTTTTCCGGTAACAACACTCTGTTCCGCTCTCTTCTCGTCTGATGTTATCTTCTTTTCTTTCAGTTCTCCAAGCTTTTTCTTTAACATACACTTCTCATCAATTTCATATACTGCATTCCCATCAATAATTAACTTTCTGGACATTTTCGTTTTCCTTTCCTCTTCTTATTATTAAGATATGCCCCTGATTACAAAAGGTCTTTAATTCAGTATACGCATGATCCGATTTTTCACACATCTATATTCATGAACAGGAATATATTTTTTCTGCATTTCATATATATGTATCAGTTCAGCTGAAAGTCAGGAGGGTTTATTTTTTTGAAAACACCGACGCCTATGACCCCCTTTGACGAAGCAACTGCTTCCGGACTTCGCATGCTGAAACTTTTCCTTCCTCTTTTCCCGCCAGCTACACAGAGCATGCTTGCCGTCTTCATTAAATTCATCGAACTGCAAAATGTTCTTCACTACCAGGCTCCTGTCAGTTATGATGCACTTTCTGCCTGTGACTTTTCTTCTGGACGAGGAATAGAAAATCTTTTTCAAGACAACGCAGATTCTATTTTTGACCATCTGTCACCTTATCTCACATCAGAAGAAAAACAGCTCTTTTCTACTTTCAAAAACATAAAAGAGATGATGTCTATGGCAGATATGTTTACACAATTCTTTTCATCTGCTCAACCTTCTGATGAAGAGCCAGAAGACACCATAAACAATAACTCACCGAAAGGAGATCTTAACAATGGAAAACTGGATGAACCATCCTGCAATGAAAACGATCGATCCACTCAAGCTGGAACTGATCAGGACAGCTGCGAAACAGACGAAGGGAAAATCCGGAAATGAACTTGCCCCGGTCATGCTCGCTCTTATCACAAATGCAAACCGACAGGGACTTCGTTTCAATCCGGATGAAGTTTCATTAATTCTTGAAGTATTAAAAGAAGGTAAAAGCAAAGAAGAACAAAATCAAATTGACCACATGATGGAAATGACCAAAAATATCTTTCGGAAACATTTTAAATAAAATCAGAATCACTCTCTTCGCCTTTGCAGTCTTATTTCTTTTCTTTTCTCTATACATTTCCATCTGCATCAGTTAAAATACAAAGGATGACTTGTCTGGAAACAGACATTATTTATAAATGGAGAACGATATATGCAGAATATTAAATTAACACTCCAATATGACGGTACACGTTATCTTGGTTGGAAACGCCCGGAAAAAGACCACAATGATCGTACAGTATCTTATAAAATTGAAAATGTATTAGAAAAAGTAACAGGAACTCCTGTCACTTTATTTTCCGGAGTCCGAACAGAACCGGGAGTTCATGCTCGGAATCTCACAGTCAATTTTCTTACGGAAAGCCAACTGACTCCTGCAGAATTTAAAACTGTTCTGAACCAGTATCTTCCACAGGATATTGCCGTTTTAGATGCAGTATTAACACCCGAACGCTTTCGAGCAGACTTAAATGCACGCGAGATCACTTATGAATATGCCATGGATTTATCACCAATCTATGACCTATTTCACAAAAACTATCGCGGTCGATTAACTGATCTGTTATCAGATTCATTATTTGATCTGTCACCTGAACAAACAGCAGAACTTCCAAATATTCTTCTTATGGAAACCGCTGCCCACTCATTACTTGGAACGCATGATTTTAAACATTTCTCTTCGATTCGAAAAAAGAAAGGAACCGAAAAAGAAATAAAAACAATTACTTTTGTCACAGAAGAGTCTACGCTTTATATTCGTATGACAGCCAATGATTTTCTCTATCAGATGGCTCCATTTATTCTGGGAACGCTTTTGGATATCGGCATAGGGAAAAGACCCGTCGAATGTATCAATGCAATCCTGGAAGGAAAGGAAAAGCCTTCTGCATCCTGCGACACAAAAGGCTTGATCTTATACGATATTGTTTATTAATTTTTGAGTAATACGAAAAAGACTCTCAATTTCCATATTACCGAGGTGGTTTTACATTGTCTTAAGTGCAACACTTAAAATATGTTTCGCACAGCGTTGTAAATCTGCTTTGGTAATTTCTTTTCCTTCGTTCACTGCTTCTACGATATCATCCACATTCTGCTGACATCCCGGCATCTGAAGGTCATTTCCTGCTTTAATGCACTGTACACTGCTGGAATGACTATATTTTCCGGATGGTGATACCATTCCCATCTCTGTTGTATCCTGTGAAGTATACCAGTCTGTCATCACAAGACCTTCAAATCCCCACTCATCACGTGCGATGTTCTGCAGCATGTCATAGTTGTTTGCTGAATGAACTCCGTTGATCAGATTGTAGGAAGTCATAATTGCATATGGTTGTGCTGTCTTTACAGCTATCTCAAATCCTTTCAGATAGATTTCTCTCAGCGCACGCTCGCTGATATGTGCATTCGTAAACATACGGTTGTCTTCCTGATTATTTCCTGCAAAATGTTTGATTGTTGTTCCCTTTCCTTTTTGAGACTGAACACCTTTCGTCTCTGTTGCAGCACAAAGACCTGTCAATACAGGATCCTCAGAATAGTATTCGAAGTTTCGTCCACAAAGCGGATTACGATGAATATTCATGCCAGGTGCGAGCCATAGATCTACATGTAACTGCTTCATCTCTTCTCCGACAAGCTCTCCCATTCTATGAATCAGATCCATATCCCAGGATTGTGCCAGTGTTGTTGCGATTGGAATGGCAGTACAAGGTGTCTCTAAACGAAGCCCTGCCGGTCCATCTGCCTGAATAAGATTCGGCACTTTTCGTGTTTCAAGTAAACTGGAAGTGGTGTCTCCTGCTGCACCCGGCACACAGGAAGATGCTGAACCAATTACATTTCCGTCGCCATTTTTTCTCTCTGTTCCAACACAAAGTTCTGCCATTTCTTCCACGGTAAGCTGCGCTGTCAATTCATCCAGAGTCGCGTTGCCTGCTTTTACATCTTCCAGCGTCAGAACTTCATCTTTCCTCTTATCCATAAGTGTCCTGCGCATCACTTCATATTCTACAAGTTCTTTCTTAAAGTTCTCTGCCTGAAGCATAATTCTAAACGGAATCGCCGGAACACCGAAATCAAATTCAATATCGAAAATCGGAATCATATGGTGAAGCTCTCTGACTGCAATTGTATCACGCATCAGACGTTTCAGTTGGAGTGTTGTCACCTGCTCATCAAGGTCGATGACTGCCACAGCCTCCGTATTACGTGAACTGTTTCCTACGCAGATCGTGTATTCCCCTTCTTCCATAACCCAGGCCGCATCATATGCATCAAAAGATGCCATGTCTGTCGTTGCAAATGTGATCGTCACGACATCTTTTTCTCCCGGCGCAAGCAATTTAGTCTTAGCAAATCCTGCAAGTTCCTGTGTTGGTTTCTCCATGATTCCATCCGGTGCGGAATAATAAACCTGAACAACTTCTTTTCCAGGATATTTGTCACCAATGTTCGTAACCTCAACTTCAACCTGTACCTGCTTTTCATCTGCTGTTACATTCATTGTTTTTATTTCAAATTCTGTATAGCTTTTTCCATATCCAAAGCAATATAGAGGCATCACACCAAATGTATCAAAATAGCGGTATCCGACATAGATTCCATCACTGTAATATTCGTCGTCAAGATTTCCATCCCTGTGGCTAAATGTTGCAGATGACGGATAATCCTCATAAGACTTTGCCCATGTATCAGTCAGCTTTCCTGAAGGAATCGTCTTAGCAGTCAGCACATCAGCAACTGCATAACCTCCCATATTTCCTGTCTGTCCCACAAGCATAATTGCCTGTACACCTTCAATTGCCTTCAATGCAGTCAGATCAATGACTCCACCTACATTCAAAAGAACAATACAGTTCTTATAGTGTTCTGTCATAAAACGGATATTCTGAAGTTCTCTGTCGCTGAGATAATAATCTCCCTTCTCTGCCCTGCGGTCTTTTCCCTCTCCGGAATTTCTAGAAATTACATAAATTGCCGCATCCGCTTCTTTTACATCCGCTTCTGTAATCTCCGGCTGTTCCGGTTCCTCAAAAGGGGTCTCGAAGGCATATAGCATCGATGGTTTTCCTGTTTTCTCTGTAAATTCATTTAACTTTTTCGCATACGCTTCCTGCGCATCCGCATAAAGTCTGTCATACTGATCCAGCCAGCCTTCTGTTACAAATTTAAATCCTGCACGCTCAAGCCCTTGTGCAATCGAAATGTTTTCACGTACATTTACATCACCGGATCCTGTTCCACCTTTGATCGTATGTCTTGCTCCTGTTCCGAATAATGCAATCTTCTTTGTACCAGCCTGAAGTGGAAGGACTCCGTCATTTTCCAAAATTACTATACACTCGCCTGCGAGGCGGCGCACTTCTTCCTGATGTTCTATCTCATAATTCTGTATTTCATCTGTTTTTAACGCATCTATCTGTGTCATATACAATTCCTCTTTTCTGTCGATTATTATAATTGTAATAATAGAAACGTCAAATGTCCACCCCCTAAAAAATGTTCTTTTTCACGCTGTCCTCTCGCCTTTTATTATTTTTGTTAACATCTACCATACCAATCGATTATCTTCCGGAAATATTGATAATTTTCAATAAGTTTTTTCTCTTTTCAGGTTGCGTGTGAAAGTTTTTATGGTATAATTATTCGTATGAACATAGGTGTCAGGTTTCGCTATTTCCTGATACCTTTTTCAAATTTGACTAAAGGAAAGAGGGAGATTTTATGCAGTCAAACATTATCGTAACCGCTGTTGTTGTTGTTTATCTTCTTGTTATGTTATTGATCGGTTATCTGTCATCTAAAAAGATTGAATCCAACACAGACTTCGTTGTTGCCGGAAGACGACTCGGACCATTTTTGATGGCCGGAACGCTTGCTGCTACTGAGATCGGAGGAGGAAGTTCTCTCGGTGTTGTTCAGCAGGGCATGGAAAGTCACGGACTCAGTGCCGCATGGTACATTATCACAATGGGATTCGCTTTTGTGATCCTTACATTCCTTGCACCAAAATTCCGTGCAGCAATGGTAAAAACTGTTCCTGAATATTTTCGCCGTCGTTATGGAAAACCTTCAGGAATCATTACATCTTTGATCATGTTCGTTCCATTGATTGGACTGACAGCCGGACAGTTTATCGCATCATCCGTTATTCTGTCTACTATGCTGAATCTGAATTATAAAACAGCCGTTCTGATCGTAGGTGTCGTTGTAACAATTTATGCGATCATGGGTGGTCTTTGGAGTGTTACACTTACTGACTTTGTTCAGGTATTCCTGATCGTGATTGGAATGATCATCGCACTTCCATTTGGAATGAATCTTGCCGGTGGATGGGACAATGTTGTAGCTAATGTTCCTGCTGAAACATTTGACATGTTTAAAGGTTATAATGTAATGGATGTTATCAGTTTAACAATCATGTATGTTGCTACATTTACTGTAGGACAGGAAGCTGTATCCAGATATTACGCTGCAAGAGACGGAAAAGCAGCAAGACAGGGATCTGTCCTTGCTGCAATTGTAAACTTTATCTACGCTTTTGTTCCGACACTTATGGGAATCATCGTACTTGCACTGATCAACATGGGCAAATTCAATGCTGCGGACTTCCAGGATGTTGGTGCCCGTTATGCACTTCCGGTTCTTGCTATGGAAGCAATGCCGGCAATTATCTGCGGATTGTTATTTGCAGGTATCGTATCTGCCACAATGTCAAGTGCTGACTCAGACCTTCTTGGTGCCGGATCGATCTTTGCAAATGATATTTACAAGATTGTGATTAAGCCTAGCGCATCTGATAAAGAGATCATGATCGTAACTCGTGTTACAATGGCAGCTGTAGGTGTTTTTGCTACTCTGATTGCATTATTTAATACTTCAAGTATTGTTACAATCCTGATGTTTGCCTTCACCCTTCGTGCCGCAGGTTCTTTCTTCCCATATGTTCTCGGACATTACTGGAAAGGAGCTTCCCAGGCAGGAACCATGGCTTCTCTGATCGCCGGAACTATTGTTGTAGTATATCTGGAGCATGTTTCCAAAGGAAATCTGTTCGGTCTGCACTTCAATCAGCCGATCGTACCTGGACTGATTGCTGCGTTGATCGCATTCCTTATCTTCTCACTGGTTATGCCTCCAAAGAAGCAGACAACAGAGCTTGCACCTGAAGAGTAATTTTCAGGAATCATATACCAGACATAAATCTATAAATATACTAAAACTTCTTTTTAAAAAATAGCAGATATAAGAAACAGCAAGGCTACTGCCAAAAGCATTATTATTAAAATGCTTTCCCGACAGTAACCCTGCTGTTTCTATTTTTGTTTGGATTTCTCTTTTTGTTCAGATTTCTCTTCTTATTTAAATTACTTTATGCTCCAGCCATTTTCTGCTGTGGAATCGCCAGGTGAAAATAATACTTCTGACCGTCCAGTCCGCAAACATTCCGATCCATACTCCCATCGGGCCAAATCCCATTACACGGATCAGAAATACACACAGGCAGAATCTGCATGCCCACATTGTACAACAGGATGTGATCATAGAAAATTTTGCATCCCCTGCTGCTCTCAATCCATATGCCGGAACAAATGACATAACCCATATAAGTGGCTTTACAATCGTGATCCACATTACCATATGGAAACACATCTTCGCACTCTCCGGTTCCATACCGCCGAGAATCGTAATTGGTTTCGTCAGTGCAAAAACAATCACACAGCTCGCAGCCATAACGATCTCAGCAATCACGCAAAGCTTTTTGATGTAATAAACTGCCTCATCCTTCCGGTCAGCTCCCAGACATTGACCTACAATTGTCATCAATCCGATTCCGACTCCGATACCACCGATTCCGTTCAGATTCTCCAGAATGTTCGTCATTGCCTGCGCAGCGATTGCTGTTGTTCCAAGTGTTGATACTGTGGACTGAATCGCCAGCTTTCCTAACTGGAACATACTGTTCTCCACACCGGATGGAATTCCGATTCCAAGGATCCTGCGGATCATTCTCCAGTCTGGACGGATTTTCAGATAATCTCGTACCACAATTGGCTGACGATCCAGACGAAGCTCTGCCAATACTACAACCGCACAGAAAATACGTGAAATCAAAGTTGCCAGTGCAGCTCCCGCGACTCCCATATGGAAGCCCCAGATCATAATTGCATTTCCGACAATATTCATCACGTTTGATACCATTGAGATGAGCATCGGATCTCTCGTGTTCTCCTGTGCCCTGAAGATTGATGCCGCTGCATCATACGCTGCAATAAAAGGAAATGATAATGCAGTGTAGAAGAAATAGATTTCAGATGCTCTCATAACATCTGCTTCAACTGCTCCAAAAATCAGGTGAAGTAACGGTTTCTGAAAAATAAGACAAAATGCGCTGAGAGCTACCGATATAAGAGTGATGATAAAGAGTACCTGTCGTGCAGACTCATTTGCCCGTTCTTTATTCCCCTGTCCAATGTACTGGGCGCAGACGATCGCGCCTCCGGCTGCTAATGCTGAAAATGCCTGGATTACTAATATATTAATAGAATCCACCAGTGATACCGCTGAGATTGCCGCGGATCCTACATTACTAACCATCATCGTATCCGCGGTACCCATGATGGAATTCAATAACTGTTCCAGTATGATTGGTACTAAAAGAGCACGGATCATCTTGTTGCTGAACATATGTTGTTGATTTATGTTCGCGTTCATTTATACTCCCCCTGATCTTGTTACTACTTAGATTGTCTTTTTACATTACGACTTAGTATACACCCGGCGAATGTAAAATTTCTATACTTTAACCTGTTTCTATTTGAGTACAATTGAATATAACTAGAAAAAAGATCTTCATGTCAGACATTTTAAGTCTGCATGAAGATCTTGTCTCTTACTCTTTATTAACTATTCTGCCTATTCCAGAATGGTTGTCTCCTTAACTTTATCTGCCTGAGCTTCTTTCTTCTCTGTAAGCTTTTTAATTCCCTGAATTGCTACGATTACTCCAAGGATAAGAAGCAGAACAGCAAAGATCAGCTGTAATGTATTTCCAAGGCTCAGACCTGTTGTCATAAACTGACCTCCCAGTTTACAGATTGTCATTCCAAGTGCTGTAAATGTTACCGCCATCATAAAGATCATTGGGATCCAAAGCATTGCTCCCTGGCGTTTTGTCTTCTTAAGGAATACTGCACATGCAATCAGTGCAAGTACTGACAGAAGCTGGTTTGCTGATCCAAACAGTGGCCAGATTTCTGCATATCCAACCTTTGCAAGTAAGTATGCAAGTACCAGTGTAATAACTGTTGAGAAATATTTATTGGTTGCTACTTTCTTGTACAATGGCAGATGATCCATATCTGTGTCATCATCGATAAAGAATTCCTGGAAAGAAAGTCTTCCGACACGTGCAACGGAATCAAGTGATGTCAATGCAAATGCTGATACTGCAAGGTTGATCAGTGTAAATACAAGTGAATGCGGTAAGCCGATCACTTCAAGGAAGTTTGCAATTGCTCCTGCAAAAATCTGTGGCTGTGTTGTCAGTCCCTGTGCTGCTGCCTCGCCATCAGCGAAGGAAGCAACTGCGATCAGTGCGATTACAGCAAGCATACTTTCCATGATCATTGCTCCGTAAGATACAGGGAGCATGTTCTTCTCACTCTTAATCTGCTTAGAAGCAGTTCCTGAAGATACCAGTGAATGGAATCCTGATACAGCTCCACATGCAATTGTTACAAACAGAATTGGGAACATATAACTTCCATCTACATTGAAGCTTGTAAAAGCTTTCAGGTTACAAGATGGATTTGCTACAAATACTCCGACAATTGCTGCTGCAATCATAAAGATCAGCAAGTAACTGTTCAGGTAATCACGTGGCTGAAGCAGCATTGTTACCGGTGCGACACTGGCAATCAGAATGTAAATAAAGATCAAGATATGCCATGTCTCTCTTGTCAGATACATTGGGAAATAAAGTCCAAGTGCTACGGCTGCAACAAGCATAACAATTGCAATAGCTGTGTTAACCCATTTATTCAGTTTTGCATATTTCAAAATGCAGCCAAGTGCTACGGCTTCTACAATGAAAAGCATGGATGTTGTTGCCACAGCACCATTTGCTGCTACTTTGCTTACAACTCCGGCATCATCGGCTACGAATCCGTTGAATGTTCCTGCAACTACATCCGCAAATGCAGCAACAACAAGAATACAGAATAACCAGCAGAATAACAGAAATAATTTCTTTCCAAGTTTACCGATATACTCTTCGATAATATAACCGATTGTACGTCCTTTGTTCTTTACAGAAGCATACATAGATGCAAAATCCTGTACCGCTCCGAAGAAAACACCTCCGATCAGAATCCACAAAAGTACCGGAAGCCATCCAAAGATTGCTGCCTGGATTGGTCCGTTGATCGGGCCTGCTCCTGCGATAGATGCGAACTGATGACCAAATACGATATTCGTATCTGCCGGCACATAATCTACGCCGTCTTCCAGCTCATAAGCAGGAGTCTTTGCATTCGGGTCAATTCCCCATTTCTTCTCAAGATATCTTCCATAGAAAAGATATCCTCCACCTAATACAACGATGGCAATGACCATCATTATAACTCCGTTCATTTTCTTTCCTTCTTTCTTAACTATGATTCAGATGCACTCATCAATAAATAGATCGCACTCTGTTTTTATGTTAAGAGTTTAGCACTTCATCATGCTAAATTCAAGAAGGATTTTATATAAATTT
>OMGN01001544.1_pt1 | contig 12384 bp, 4 predicted proteins | sample 1674111 | NCBI WGS metagenome assembly OMGN01 (sample SAMEA103958143, study PRJEB25191) | human gut metagenome | biome: human-associated habitat [ENVO:00009003]; feature: intestine environment [ENVO:2100002]; material: feces | place: Germany | collected 2013/2015
TGTGTGGAATAGTAGGCTATATAGGTCAAAGGAAAGCCTACCCCATTCTTATCAAAGGTTTGAAGCGGTTGGAGTACCGCGGATACGATAGTGCAGGGGTAGCATTAATCAGTGATGACCGACAACTGAACGTGTACAAGACGAAAGGAAAGGTTTCGGATTTAGAAACTTTCGTTACTCAAAAAGATATTTCCGGTAGTATAGGTATTGCACATACCCGCTGGGCTACACATGGAGAACCTTGTTCCGTTAACGCTCATCCTCATTATTCCTCTTCCGAAAGATTCGCTCTCATTCACAACGGTATCATTGAAAATTACGCCGCCCTTAAAGACAAACTCCAAGCCAAAGGCTATACTTTTAAAAGTAGTACCGACACCGAGGTACTGATACAACTCATAGAATACATTCAGGTTATAAACCGCATCGATTTACTGACTGCCGTGCAACTGGCTTTGCAGGAGGTTATCGGTGCATATGCCATTGCCGTGCTCGACAGGGAGAATCCTGATGAGATTATTGCTGCGCGCAAAAGCAGTCCGTTGGTGGTGGGTATCGGGCAGGATGAATTCTTCTTGGCATCCGATGCCACTCCGATTGTGGAATATACGGACAAGGTGGTCTATCTGGAAGATGAGGAGATAGCCGTTATTCGTTGTGGGGAGAAACTGAAAGTGGTGAATCTCAAGAATGTGGAGTGCCCGCACGAGGTAAAGACGGTGGCGCTCAATCTCGGTCAGTTGGAGAAGGGCGGTTATCCGCATTTCATGTTGAAGGAGATTTTTGAGCAACCCGATTGTATTCACGACTGTATGCGCGGACGCATTAATCTGGAGGGTACTAACGTGGTGCTTTCCGCCATTATAGATTATAAAGAACGTCTGCTTGCTGCCAAACGTTTTGTAATTGTGGCTTGTGGCACGTCGTGGCACGCTGCGCTTATAGGCAAACATCTGATAGAGAGTTTCTGCCGCATTCCGGTGGAAGTGGAGTATGCTTCGGAATTTCGTTACCGGGACCCGGTGATTGACAGTAGTGATGTGGTGATTGCCATTTCGCAAAGCGGGGAGACAGCCGATACGCTGGCTGCCATAGAACTTGCCAAAAGCCGTGGTGCATTTATATATGGCATCTGTAATGCTATCGGTTCGAGTATTCCGCGCGCTACGAATACGGGGTCTTACATTCATGTAGGGCCGGAAATAGGTGTGGCGTCCACCAAAGCCTTTACAGGTCAGGTAACTGTGCTCACCATGTTGGCATTGACTCTTGCACGGGAGAAGCATACGATTGATGAAACGCAATACCTCGCCATAGTGAGGGAACTCGGACAGATTCCCGGAAAGATGAAAGAGGTGCTGAAGCTGAACGACCGCATAGCGGAGCTTTCTAAAATCTTCACTTACGTACACAATTTTATCTATCTGGGACGCGGTTACAGTTATCCCGTAGCGTTGGAAGGCGCTTTGAAGCTGAAAGAAATCTCGTACATCCATGCGGAAGGCTATCCGGCCGCCGAAATGAAGCATGGGCCTATTGCTTTGATAGATGCGGAAATGCCGGTGGTGGTCATTGCCACACAGAACGGATTGTACGAAAAAGTACTGAGCAATATACAGGAAATTAAAGCGCGCAAAGGCAGGGTGATAGCGATTGTTACCAAGGGAGATACGGTTATCGGTAAAATCGCTGACATTTGTATCGAACTTCCCGAAACAATGGAATGTCTTGGTCCGTTAATAACTACGGTTCCCTTGCAACTGCTCGCTTATCACATAGCCGTATGTAAAGGCATGGATGTAGACCGACCGCGTAATCTTGCCAAGTCGGTAACGGTGGAATGACCGGAAGCGGATGATGTGTATGGGTAAAACAGAGAATGCGTTTGCCCTTGACAGATGATATGTTTTCAGAATATAAATAACGCGTTTTTAAAAGAAGTAATTACTCATTAGTAAATATATAAATGGAACAACTGAAGCATGAATGTGGCGTTGCCATGATACGCCTGCTGAAACCGCTGGAGTATTACGAAGAAAAGTACGGTACATGGATGTACGGGCTGAACAAGCTTTACCTTCTCATGGAGAAACAGCACAACCGGGGGCAGGAAGGAGCCGGACTGGCTTGCGTGAAACTGGAAGCGAACCCCGGCGAGGAATATATGTTCCGCGAACGGGCGCTCGGTTCGGGAGCTATTACCGAGATATTCGATACGGTGCAGAGCAACTTTAAAGACCTGACGAAAGAACAATTGCACGACGCCGGTTATGCAAAGCGTGTGCTTCCTTTCGCGGGAGAAGTGTATATGGGACATCTGCGTTATTCCACCACGGGGAAGTCGGGCATCTCGTACGTGCATCCGTTTCTCAGGAGAAACAACTGGCGTGCCAAGAACCTTGCCCTGTGCGGCAACTTCAACATGACGAACGTGGATGAAATCTTTGCACGCATCACCGCTATCGGCCAGCATCCTCGCAAGTATGCCGATACATATATCATGCTGGAACAGGTGGGGCACCGGCTCGACCGCGAAGTGGAACGCCTCTTCAACCTTGCCGAAGCCGAAGGGCTGACGGGTATGGGCGTCACGCATTATATCGAAGACCATATAGACCTTGCCAACGTGTTGCGCACCTCGAGCAAAGAGTGGGACGGAGGCTATGTGATGTGCGGGCTTACCGGGAGCGGTGAGACATTCGCCGTCCGGGACCCCTGGGGCATCCGCCCTGCATTCTGGTATCAGGATGATGAAATAGCCGTGCTCGCCAGCGAACGTCCTGTGATACAGACCGCGCTCAACGTTTCCGCTGACAGCATCAAGGAGCTGCAACCGGGACAAGCCGTCCTTATCAACAAATCCGGTAAGCTCCGTACGGTGCAAATCAATAAGCCGCGTGAGGTGAAACCTTGTTCCTTCGAGCGTATCTATTTCAGTCGCGGCAGTGACGTGGACATCTATAAGGAACGTAAACTATTGGGTGAGAAGTTAGTGCCTAACATCCTGAAAGCCATTGACAAGGATATAGACCATACCGTCTTTTCCTTCATACCGAATACGGCGGAAGTGGCCTTCTACGGAATGTTGCAGGGACTGGACGAATACCTCAACGAGGAGAAAGTCCGGCAGATTGCCGCTTTGGGACATAACCCCAGCCACGATGAGTTGGAGCGTATCCTGTCCCGTCGCATACGAAGCGAAAAGGTAGCCGTCAAAGACATCAAGCTGCGTACTTTCATCGCCGAGGGCAACAGCCGTAATGACCTTGCCGCCCATGTGTACGACATCACTTACGGTAGCCTTGTGCCCGGTGTGGACAATCTGGTTATCATAGACGACAGCATTGTGCGCGGCACTACCTTGAAACAAAGCATAATCGGCATCCTCGACCGCCTCAATCCGAAGAAGATTGTAATCGTAAGTTCCTCGCCGCAAGTGCGCTATCCCGACTATTACGGTATCGACATGGCGAAGATGAGCGAATTCATTGCTTTCAAAGCCGCCATCGAGCTGCTGAAAGAACGTGAGATGCGCGATGTCATCGAATCCGCCTACCGCAAATCCAAGGAGCAAGCGGGGCTGCCCAAGGAGCAGATGGTGAACTACGTAAAGGAAATCTATGCTCCCTTTACCGATGAAGAGATTTCCGCCAAGATGGTGGAACTCCTGACCCCGAAAGGCACGAAGGCCAAAGTGCAGATTGTATATCAGCCTCTTGAAGGCCTGCATGAAGCTTGTCCGCGGTACCGGGGCGACTGGTACTTCAGCGGTGACTATCCCACGCCGGGCGGTGTGAAGTTGCTGAACGCGGCATTTATTAATTACATAGAACAAGTATATCAATTCTGAATATGAGAAATGTAACTTTAATCCTTGACGACGGGAGCAGCTTCTGCGGTAAGTCGTTTGGCTATGAAAAGCCGGTAGCGGGAGAGGTGGTTTTCAACACGGCCATGTCGGGTTATCCCGAAAGCCTGACCGACCCTTCGTACGCCGGCCAGTTGATGACGCTCACTTATCCGTTGGCGGGCAACTACGGTGTACCGCCTTTCACCATCGAGCCAAACGGGCTGCCTACATTCATGGAGAGTGAACACATCCATGCCGAAGCCGTTATCGTAAGTGACTATTCCGAAAATTACAGCCATTGGAATGCCGTGGAAAGCCTCGGCGACTGGCTGAAGCGTGAGCAAGTGCCGGGCATTACAGGCATCGATACCCGCGAATTGACTAAAGTACTGCGCGAGCACGGCGTGATGATGGGGAGAATAGAGTTTAATGAAGAATCGGGGGGGAGGAATGAAGAATTAAGAATGAAAAATGAAGAATCGGGGCGGAAGGATGAAGAATTGCCGGCAGCGGTGTACGAGGGTGTGAACTACGTGGACCGCGTGAGCTGCAAGGAAATCATCCATTACCTGCCCGACGGCACTTCCACCCGTAGCGCAGCCCATTCTTCATTCCTCATTCCTCATTCTTCATTCAAAAAGGTTGTTCTTGTGGACTGCGGTGTCAAGACCAACATTATCCGTTGTCTGCTGAAACGGGATGTGGAGGTCATTTGCGTTCCTTGGAATTACGATTTCAACGGGCTGGAGTTCGATGGCCTGTTCATCTCCAATGGACCCGGCGATCCCGACACCTGTGATGCCGCCGTACAGAATATCCGCAAGGCGATGCAGAACGAAAAGCTGCCTATCTTCGGTATCTGTATGGGCAACCAATTGCTCTCCAAAGCCGGAGGAGCCAAGATATACAAGCTGAAATACGGACATCGCAGTCATAATCAGCCGGTGCGCATGGTGGGTACGGAACGCTGCTTCATCACCTCGCAGAATCATGGTTATGCGGTGGACAACAATACGTTGGGTGAAGACTGGGAACCGCTTTTCATCAATATGAATGACGGCTCCAACGAGGGTATTCGCCATAAGCGCAATCCCTGGTTCTCCGCACAGTTTCATCCCGAAGCTGCCAGCGGACCGACGGATACGGAGTTCCTGTTCGATGAGTTCGTGAAGTTGCTATAAGGGTTTGACAGGTATCGAAATGTGGTTTGATATACGTCAAAACTTCGTTTGATGTACATCAAAAAAGATTCGGATGCCTGTGAAAACCGATTGTTGGTATAATCAAATTTAGACAAATGAAAGAAAACAATATAAAGAAAGTCCTGTTGCTTGGTTCCGGCGCACTGAAAATCGGTGAGGCGGGAGAGTTTGACTATTCCGGCTCGCAGGCGCTCAAGGCATTGAAAGAAGAAGGTATCCATACCGTACTTATAAACCCGAACATCGCTACGGTGCAGACCTCTGAAGGTGTGGCCGACCAGATTTACTTCCTGCCCGTTACCCCTTATTTCGTGGAGAAAGTTATCGAGAAAGAGCGCCCCGACGGCGTTATGCTCGCTTTTGGCGGACAGACGGCGTTGAACTGCGGCGTGGAGCTTTACAAGAAGGGGGTTTTTGAGCAATACGGTGTAAAGGTGCTCGGTACTCCCGTGCAGGCTGTCATAGATACGGAAGACCGTGAGATATTCGTCCGGAAGTTGGATGAAATCAATGTAAAAACCATTCAGAGCGAGGCTGTGGAGAATGCCGAAGATGCCCGTCGCGCCGCTGCGGAACTGGGTTATCCGGTGATAGTGCGTGCAGCCTATGCGCTGGGCGGACTGGGGTCGGGCTTCTGCGACAATGAGGAAGAATTGAATGTGCTGGTGGAAAAGGCTTTCTCCTTCTCCCCGCAAGTATTGGTGGAGAAGTCCTTGCGCGGCTGGAAAGAAGTGGAGTATGAGGTGGTACGCGACCGTTTCGACAACTGCATAACGGTCTGCAATATGGAGAACTTCGACCCGCTGGGCATCCACACAGGGGAATCTATCGTGATTGCTCCGTCGCAGACATTAAGCAATACGGATTATCACAAACTGCGTGAACTGGCTATCCGCATCATCCGCCATATCGGTATTGTGGGCGAGTGCAATGTACAGTATGCCTACGACCCGGAAAGCGAAGACTACCGTGTAATAGAGGTAAATGCCCGCTTGAGCCGTTCGTCTGCACTTGCCTCTAAGGCAACGGGTTATCCGCTCGCTTTCGTAGCCGCCAAACTCGGATTGGGCTACGGGCTTTTCGACCTGAAGAATTCCGTTACCAAGACTACCAGCGCATTCTTTGAGCCGGCGCTGGACTATGTGGTTTGTAAGATTCCCCGTTGGGATTTGGGCAAGTTTCATGGCGTAGATAAGGAACTGGGTTCAAGCATGAAGTCTGTCGGCGAGGTCATGGCTATCGGACGTACTTTTGAAGAAGCTATTCAGAAGGGGTTGCGCATGATAGGACAGGGGATGCATGGCTTTGTGGAGAACAAGGAGCTGGTTATCCCCGATATCGATAAAGCGCTCCGCGAGCCTACGGACAAGCGTATCTTTGTCATCTCCAAGGCTTTTCGTGCCGGATATACCGTAGAACAGGTGCATGGACTGACAAAGATAGACCGCTGGTTCTTGGAGAAGCTGATGAATATAATGAACACCAGCAAGGAACTGCACGAGTATTCGGAAGCTGTCTGCCATTCAAAAACTGTCTGTCATTCAACAGCCGCCTGTCATTCGGAGCTCAGCGGCGACTCTCTGCCCCTTGCGCTTTCAAAGGAGCAGTTTCTTCACTCCGTCCGGAATGACAAAACAGCGCGGGAGCTGTTGCGCAAGGCCAAGATACAGGGCTTCTCCGATTTGCAGATAGCCCGCGCTCTCGGTTTGGAACGCTATATGGATAGCGAGGACGGCATACTTGCCATACGTGCGTTGCGCAAGAGCATGGGTATTCTGCCCGTAGTGAAACAAATAGATACCCTTGCCGCCGAATATCCCGCGCAGACCAACTATCTGTATTTGACGTATAGCGGCATTGCCAATGATGTGCATTACCTGGGCGACCGTAAGTCTATCGTTGTACTCGGTTCGGGCGCGTATCGCATCGGCTCCTCGGTAGAGTTCGACTGGTGCGGTGTACAGGCATTGAACACTATCCGCAAGGAGGGCTATCGCAGCGTGATGATTAATTACAATCCCGAAACCGTATCCACAGACTACGATATGTGCGACCGCCTCTATTTCGACGAACTCACCTTCGAGCGTGTCATGGACATCCTCGAGCTGGAAAATCCGCATGGGGTAATCGTTTCTACGGGCGGCCAGATACCGAACAACCTTGCCATGCGTCTTGATGCGCAGAATGTGCCCATCCTCGGCACAAGCGCCAAGAGCATTGACAACGCCGAAGACCGGGACAAGTTCTCCGCCATGCTGGACCGTATCGGTGTAGACCAGCCCGAATGGCGGGCGCTTACTTCACTGGAAGATATCAACGCTTTTGTCGATAAGGTGGGATTTCCGGTACTGGTTCGTCCCAGTTACGTGCTATCCGGTGCGGCAATGAACGTTTGCTCCAATCAGGAAGAGCTGGAACGCTTCTTGCAGTTGGCGGCAAACGTATCGAAGAAGCATCCGGTAGTCGTGAGCCAGTTCATAGAGCATGCCAAGGAAGTGGAAATGGATGCCGTAGCGCAGAACGGGGAAATCATCGCGTATGCTATCAGCGAGCATATAGAGTTTGCCGGCGTACATTCCGGCGATGCCACTATCCAGTTTCCGCCGCAGAAGCTTTATGTGGAGACGGTACGTCGCATCAAGCGTATCAGTCGGGAGATTGCCCGGGAACTGAATATCTCCGGCCCGTTCAATATTCAGTATCTCGCCAAGGACAACGACATCAAGGTGATTGAATGTAACCTGCGTGCCAGCCGTTCGTTCCCGTTCGTAAGCAAGGTACTTAAAATCAACTTTATCGAACTGGCTACGAAAGTGATGCTCGGCATTCCTGTACAGAAGCCGGACAAGAATCTCTTCGACCTCGATTACGTAGGAATCAAGGCTTCTCAGTTCTCCTTCAACCGCCTGCAAAAGGCAGACCCTGTACTGGGTGTGGATATGGCGTCTACGGGCGAAGTGGGGTGTATAGGCAGTGACACTTCCTGTGCCATTCTCAAGGCGATGCTCTCTGTCGGTTATCGTATTCCGCAAAAAAACATCCTGCTCTCTACCGGTACTCCGAAACAGAAGGTGGATATGCTTTCCGCAGCCCGTATGCTTCAGAAGAAAGGATATAAACTGTTTGCCACCGGTGGTTCAAGCAAGTTTCTTACGGAGAATGGTGTGGAGAATACCCGCGTCTATTGGCCGAGCGAACCCGATATGCAGCCGCAGGCACTCGAAATGCTGCACAAGAAAGAAATTGATATGGTGGTGAATATTCCAAAGAACCTCACCGCGGGCGAGTTGGACAACGGCTACAAGATACGCCGTGCCGCTATCGACCTCAATATTCCGCTGATTACGAACGCACGTCTGGCAAGCGCCTTTATCAATGCGTTCTGTACGATGACACCGGATGATTTGGCTATCAAGTCTTGGGAGGAGTATAAATAACAGTCCATTACTGTTTGTTTCTTTTCAGGTACGGATTTCACGGAAAGAGGATAAAGTAAATCCGTGTAATCCGTGCCTGAAAGAAATCATCCGGTGCATTTTGGCTTCTTGTTTTTATAATAATCGTTATTTCAGCAGCGTACCCGTCGCCTTTAAATAAGCGACATAGTTCAAGTACAGCCGGAAATGTGTATCTACTTTGGTTTCGTACGCTTGCTGCCACATGGCTTGCGCTTCCAGATGGTCGGGCAGTGTTTCCAGTCCCACATCATATTGGCTGCGGCTCACTCTCATATTCTCTTCCGCCTGTTGCAGGGAACGTTCGGCGATGGAGCTTTCCAGCCGGGCTTCATCGAGGTTGTTGGCGGCTTGTGTAAGTTCCAGTAACATCTGTTCGTTCATATTCTCCTGTTCAAGGCGGGTTTGTTCCAGTTTGGCTTTGGCCGCACGTACTTTGCCGGTACGTTCGCCGAAATGGAAAAGAGGTACGCTTACGTTCAGGAGAACGGAGAAACTGCCCTTATCAAACAAATTTTGGTTGTTCACTTCCAGGCCGTGAATATAGTCGTATGAACCTTTTACACCGATTTGGGGCAGTAACTCGCTGCGGTTTAACTTAACCTGTTGCTTGGCAATGGCTACTTGCTGATTCAGTATGGCATATTCGGGACGGGCGGAGATATTCGATATCTGCAGTTGGATGTCCTGTTCCACTTCGGGAAAACTGTCGGAAGTCTGTATGTCCGCGCCCAAAGGCTTGCCGATGTAATGGCAGAGATTCATGGTTGCCAGACGGAGCGCATTGCCGGCCTTGCGGATATTAAGTTCGCTCTCATTCAGTTTTACCTGCACTTTCAGCACATCGTTCCGGGGCTTCAGACCATGCTTATGGGCGCTCTCAACATTCTTCATCAATTCTATAAGCACGGCGTTGTACTTCTCGGCCACTTTCTTCATCTCTTTGGCTTTGATGACCTGCGCATAGGCTTGGTCTGTTTTCACGATAACCTCCGAGGCTGTCAGCGTTTCGTTCATCCGCGCCATTTCTTTGCCCAATAAAGACAGTTTGTAGGCCGCACGAATTTTGCCGCCCATATACAGCGGCTGTTCTATTTGTACACCGCCCATATATACCATGCCTATCTTATAGTTCAGGTCTACTCCGGGGAAATAGGCGAAACCGTTGTTGGGCAGAAACTGTCCTGCGGCATCGGGCAGGAAAGTGGGCAGATTGCCGCCGGCTATGCCGAAGCTGCCGTCCGCCGTACTGTAAATACCCGTTCCGCTGAGGGTGAAGTTGGGGAAGAAATTACCTTTGTAACTCTTTGCGGTGTAGCGCGCGCTTTCCGTTTGCTTGGCGGAGGCCGCCATCTCTTTATTGTATTTCAACGCCATTTCCCTGCATTGCTCCAAGGTAAGCGTCTCCTGTGCGGAGATACCGGCAGAGAACAGCAGAGAGGTGAGGATGATTATTTTCTTTTTCATCATTGTTCGTTTTTTATATGAAAGAATAATGCGTACAGGATGGGGATGAAGAGGAGCGTTATCAGCGTTCCGAATGTAAGGCCGCCCATAATGGAAGCCGCCAGCGAACCGAACATGGCATCGGGCAGCAGCGGTATCATGCCTAAAATGGTAGTCAGCGCCGCCATTGTCACAGGACGGAGACGGCTTTGGGCGCTGTCCACCAATGCCGTAATCGGTTCTATCCCCTGATTCAGTTGAAGAGTGATTTCATCCATTAGCACGATGCCGTTCTTGATGAGCATACCTATCAGCCCCAGTGTGCCCACAATTGCTACGAAGTTGAACGTTTTACCCGTAAGCAACATCACCGCCACCACTCCCACAAGAATCATGGGGAGACAACAGAAGATGATAATCGGTTTGCGGTAGTCCTTGAACAGCATAATCAGGATGGCAATCATCAGTATGATAGCCAGCGGGAAGTTCTTGAACAAATATTTCATGGACTGGTCGCTTGCATTCTTTTCTCCTTGCCAATGCAGGGTGTAGCCGTCAGGCAATTCTATCTGCTCTATCTTTCGTGCAATGGTTTGCCGCGCTTTTTCCGTTTCTATGCCGGGAGCGGGCGAGCATTGCACACGCTGGCTGCGCTGTCCGTTGTAGCGTGGCACTACGGGATCTTCCCAACGGATGTCTATGCTCTTGCTGATTTGTTTCAGCGGAGTACTGCCCATGAGGCTTTCCACCAGCTCTTCTTTGCTCAGGGTACCGGCTTTCAGCTTGACCATGGTTTCTTCATTCAGCAGTCCGTTCAGAGAGGGAAGGGCGGAGAATACCTGTGTGTTGCCCAAATCTTCTATCGGCCGCCCTTGCTCGTCCAGACATTTCAGATAGATATTGTCGCGGTGTATGCCTTCGTAGAAAGAGCCGATAGGTATGCCGCCGTTCACGGAAAGGAGAGACATGCTTACGTCGTTACGGCTGAGGCCTGACGCCCGGGCTGCCGCCTGATCGTATTCAATGGAAAGTACAGGTATCTGCGGTTCCCAGTCGGTGGTGATGAGACATACTTCCGGGGTATTCTCCATAATGCTCCGTACACTGTCCGCCAACTGATGCAGCACGGCGGGATCAGGGCCCATGAATTGAGCTTCGATGGGGTACTTCTTGAACATCAGGTTGTAGCGTTTCAGTTTTACATAGGCATCGGGATAATGCCGTGTCAGGTAGCCCTGTATTTCATCCATGTTGTCTACCAGGGCGTCCGGTGAGGTGAAGTCGATAATCAGCTCGCCGTAAGACAGCGACGGATTGGCAATGCTGCGCACCAGATTGTAACGCCCCGGTGTGCCGCCTATGGAAGCGGTGACGTGGGTAATCTCCTTGCGTGTTTTCAGATAGGCTTCTATCTCCCTTAAATCTCTTGCCACACGGGTGGAGTTATTGCCCTCGGGCAATTTGTATTCCATATATAACTGGTCGTACACCATATCCGGGAAGAACCCCTGACGCATATATCCGTAACCGAATATGGAAAGCCCTAACAGAGCCGCCATTGCCAGTACAAAACTCCAACGGTGTGCCAGTCCGAAATATAGGGCGGTGCGCAACAAGGCATAGGTACGCCCTTTGTATTCACGTTTTCCGGTAGCGCTGACTTCTACTGTGGGGTGCAGCCTGCGATTGGCCATTAGGGGTACGTGCACCAATGCCAGTACCCAGCTTAGCAGCAGGGAGACAGCCAGCACAATGAAAAGGTCGCGGGTGTACACTCCGGCGGTGTCCGGTGACATGAAGATGGGAAGAAAGGCGATGATGGCTATCAGGGTGGCTCCCAGCAGAGGCATCGCTGTCTGGCGGCCGATGGCGGTCATGGCTTCCATACGGCTCTTCCCGGCTTTCAGGTCTACCAATATGCCGTCCACGATAACGATGGCGTTATCCACCAGCATACCCATGGCCAGCACGAAGGCGGCCAGCGATACGCGCTGCATGGTTCCGCCCGCCGTTTGCAGGAACAGGAAGGAGCCGAATACGGTGACAACCAGACTGATTCCGATAATGACTCCGCTCTTGAATCCCATAGCCAGCATCAGAATGACTACAACGATAATGACGGATTCAATCAGGTTGATTACGAAAGTTCCCAAAGAAGCTCCTACACGCTCCGGCTGATAGAACACTTTGTGGCACTCTACACCGGCGGGCAGGCGGTTTTCTTTCAGCTGCGCCAGTTTCTTCTCTACGGCGGCGCCGACTTTTACAATATCCGATCCGCTGGCGGCCGCGACAAGAATGCCTTGCGCCCGTTCGCTGTCGAAGAACAGTTCGTTGCGGGTAGGTTCTTCGTATCCTTTTTCGATACGGGCAATGTCGCGCATACGGAGTTGGTCGTCGTCATGTCCCTGAATCAGCATATTGCCTATGT